>Ga0181597_10002991_pt1 | contig 17979 bp, 22 predicted proteins | sample 041ome_5_FD_148647 | JGI IMG/M metagenome (GOLD analysis project Ga0181597, IMG submission 148647) | Coastal salt marsh microbial communities from the Groves Creek Marsh, Skidaway Island, Georgia - 041403US metaG (spades assembly) | ecosystem: Environmental > Aquatic > Marine > Intertidal zone... | reverse complement strand
TTATCATTCATGCCATCGCAGACACATCATTTGCCGCACTTATCAAACCTCTATTAGATGGAAGTTTCATTGAACAAGATAAAGAATTCTTATCTATTATGCCATTATTAATTATTATCATTTTCTTAATCCGTGGCCTTGGATCATTTATGTCTAATTATGGGATGGCGTATGTAGGTAGAAGTATCATTAGAGACATAAGAAAAGATATGTTTGATAAAATTATTAAAAGATCATCTCAATCTTACGATCAATCAATCACAGGTAAGTTGGTGTCCAAAATTACTTTTGATGCTGAGCAGGTAGCTGAGGCAGCAACTAAAGCTATAACTATAATAATTAAAGATGGCTTAACTATAGTAGGTCTTTTAGCTTTGATGTTTTACTATAGCTTCTATTTATCAATAGGACTTATTTTGATAGCTCCTTTAATTGGACTATTTCTAAAAATTATGAGTTCTAAATTCAGATCTATTAGTCGTGATATACAAAAATCAATGGGACAACTTACTAATACTGTTGAGGAATCCATTGTTGGACATCGTGTTATCAAAATATTTGGGGGGCAACAATATGAAACCAAAAATTTTCACGATGTAAATACTAATAATAGAAGTAAAAATCTTAGACTAATATTTATACAAAGTTTAAGTATACCTCTCATGCAGTTTATAATTGCTTTATTTGCTGCCAGTATAATCTTTTATGTAACCTCGGCTGATTATCTTGATGAAATCTCGGTAGGAACATTCATGTCTTATCTTACTGCGATGATTATGTTATTTGCTCCTATTAAAAGACTGTCTGAAGTAAATGTAACTTTACAAAGAGGTATTGCGGCTAGCGAATCTATTTTTGCTTTACTTGATTCTGAAAGTGAATCAGATAAAAAAGGTAATCATGATATAATTAATGAGATTTCAATAAGTTTCAAGAATATCAATTTTAAATATGAGTCATCAAAAAGTTTAATATTAAAAAATATAAGTTTCGATATTAATGCAGGAGAAACTATTGCACTTGTAGGTAAGTCTGGAAGCGGTAAGACAAGTTTACTTGATCTTTTGCCTAGATTGTATAAACCAATAAGCGGATCAATACTTTTCAATAATCAAGATATTTCAAAACTTGAATTAGGTTTTTTAAGAAAGCAAATTTCCTATGTTGGACAAGATTTTACATTATTTAATGACACTATTATAAATAATATTGCATATGGTGAGCTTAATAAATCTAAAATGATTGATATTGAAGATGCTGCAAAAAAAGCTAATGCTTTTGATTTTATTAATTCTTTGCCTAATAAATTTGCTACTCAAGTTGGTCAAAATGGAATTCTCTTATCTGGAGGTCAAAAACAAAGAATAGCTATAGCAAGAGCTATATTAAAAAATGCACCAATTTTATTACTTGATGAGGCTACTAGCGCATTGGATTCTGAGTCCGAATCACTTATACAACAATCTTTTAATAAACTTGCGGCTAATAAAACTACAATTGTTATAGCGCATAGACTTTCAACTGTAGTAGATGCAGATCAGATTATAGTTGTTGATAACGGTGAGATAATAGAGAAAGGTACTCATGATGATTTATTAAATAAGAATGGAGCATACTTCGCTTTATTTAATTCACAATTTAAAAATTAAATGCACAATGTGATATTATATATTTGGAATAAATTACCGAAAATATTTCTTATTCCATTTCTTCCACTAACGATAATTTTTTTTATAATTATCTTTATAAGAAAATATTATTTTACCAAAATAATACCTAGATATTCAGCGAGCAATAAAATAATTGTAATTGGTAATATTGTTGTTGGTGGTTCTGGGAAAACTCCATTTACTATTTGGTTATCTAATTACTTATGTGATAAGGAAAAACAAATTGCAATTGTTTCATCAGGATATGGCTCACAGGCTAAAAAGGTAACTATAATTACACATGAATCAAAAGCAGATAAAGTTGGCGATGAAGCTCTAGTTTTAAAAAAAAGCACTTCAGCTGAAATAGTATCTAGTGATAACCGTATTAAATCTACTAAATACATTGATAGTAGAAATTTTGATTACATTATCCATGATGATGGATTACAGCATTACAAGATGAATAGGGATTACGAATTTATAGTTACTAAATTTAATAAGTACCATAATAATTTTTTACTTCCTTGCGGACCTTTCAGAGAACCAAAATCTTTTCATTCACAGCATAAATATATTTATAGTAATTATATCAAAAATGACCTACCAGGGTTTTATACAAAATTATCAAAAATTAGAAATGGCAGTAACAATAAATATTTCTACTTAAAAGATGAGATATTTAAAAATAGTTATTTATTGACGGCAATAGCTGACAGTAGCGATCTTATAAAAGAACTTCACAATAATAATTTAAATATTGAAACAAAGATATATCCTGATCATTATAATTTTACACTGAAAGATATTCCTAATACCACTAAACCTATACTCGTAACTGAAAAAGATTTTACAAAACTAAAAGAATATAATCTTAAAAATATTTACATTCTAGAACAATCTGTCTTTCCTAATGATAAACTAATTAAAATGATACAGAAATTAATATGACAACATTTGTAATAATTCCAGCAAGACTTGAATCATCTAGATTGTCAAAAAAACTTATTCAAAAGATAGGAGATAAAGCTCTTATTGAACATATGATTATCTGCGCAAAAAAAATAAATAATTCAATTATTACTGTAGCTACAGATTCTAAAATAATTCAAAATTATGCAATTAAACATAATGTTCAATCAGTTTTGTCGAGTAAGAAATTTAAAAATGGGTCTGAGCGTTGCTACTATACTGCAAAAAAACTCAATGCATCTAAGAATGATATTGTAGTTAATCTTCAAGCTGATGAGTTTAATATTAACCCAAATGATATTAAAAAATTAATTAGAGTGCTCAAATTATCTGATAATCTTAATGTCGCAACTTTAATATATGAAACTGATGATAAGAAAGAGTATTCAGATAGTAACTATGTAAAAGTAGTAGTTGATAAAGAACTTAGGGCAATTACTTTTACTAGAAAACCTATTACATCTATTGGTGAAAAATATATGATCCATCTTGGAGTATATGGTTTTAAATATGAATATTTAGAAATATACTCTAAGCTTAAGGAATGTCATTACGAGAAAGAGGAGCATCTTGAACAATTGAGAATGATTTGGAATAATATACCGGTACATTGCGTTCAGATTAAAGATAATAAATCCATAGGAATTAATTCTGTTAAAGATTTAAAAAAGGCCAGAGAGATATATGAAAATTAAAAATATATGTATTACTGGGGCGGCAGGGAATATAGCATACTCTTTAATTTTTAGAGTACTTTCTAAACTACCTTTTAAAAGCACAGATAAAATAAATTTAACATTATTAGATATAACCCAATCACAAAAATCATTAATTGGTCTTCGCTATGAAGTCGAGGATTGTGCTTTTTCAACATTAAACTCTATTAAAGTAACCGATGATGCTGAAAATGCATTTGAAGAATCAGACTATATTATTATGGTTGGAGCAAAACCAAGATCTAAAGGCATGGAAAGATCTGATTTAATCTTAGACAACGCAAATATTTTCAAATCCCAAGCATCATTAATAGATAAAGTGTGTTCACCATCTACAAAAGTAATTGTTGTCGGTAATCCAGCAAATACAAATGCATTGATACTCAACTATAACACCCCCTCTATACCTAATGAAAACATAACATCTTTAATGAAACTTGATCAAAACAGGGCTAAAAGCATTTTAGCTGAAAAGATTAATGAACAAGTTGAAGAAATACAAAGAATGATAATATGGGGTAATCACTCCACAACACAAGTTCCTGATTTATCGAATTGTTTATTAAATGCTGAGAAAATAAATGTTGACCATACATGGGCTCAAAATACATTTATCCCTAAAGTACAAAAAAGAGGTGGAGAGATAATCGAATATAGAGGTTTATCGAGTGCAGCATCAGCTGCATCTGCGATTTACGATCATATTAATATCATTGATAATGGCTCAAGCTCATGGGAATCTCTTGGCATAATGACATCTGGTGAATATGAAATTGAATCAGGATTAATATTCTCCCTTCCTTTAAATGTAACAGACAAAGGTTATCAAGTGATTAATGGTTTACAGGTTGATGATTACATACAGACATTAATTAAACTTTCAGAGAAAGAGCTTCTTAGAGAAAGAGATATTGTTAAGTCTTATCTTCCATAGAAACCACTTCAACTTTATCTTTACCAAGATATAAGTCATTAAAGTCACAACTATCTCTAAGTATACAATGTGTTAGAAGCATATTGTTAAACTTATAAGTTTTGCCTATTACCTCTCCAACGCTTTCTCCATCATGATTAATAATATTCTTTTCTTCAATTTTAGAACTATAAATATTCACTAAATACATGTGTTTTTTTACATTACCAAGATAATGTGTTCGAGCAATAACTTCTTGTCCTGTATAACATCCTTTTTTATAGTTAATTGTATCTAGTTGATCAGCATTTAAGACCTGAGGTATATATTTTTCAATGTTTTCAATATTAAATCTCACAATATTACTTAGAAGATCTATTAAACATGTTTTAGTATTTCTAATATCTTGAGTTAAATCATTCGGTTCTAGTGATATACACCTACACATTGCTAAACCCGAAGAGGACATATTAATATATACTTTGTTTCCATCAACTTTTTTATAACTTTTTCTTTTTTCTAAACCATATTCATTAATTATTGATAACGCTTTATCACCAATTGTAGATAAAATACTTACATGTTTATTTATTTCAAAATTAACTTTGGACATTAAGATATATTTAGAAATTTTCTCTATAAATATATTTACCAAATCTGTCTGTAACAATATTAATATATCTGAACCATCTTGAATAAGCTGAAGATTTGTAATTACCTTTCCTTGATGTGTACAATATGATGCTAGTATATATTCGTCACTACTTAAGCTTTCCACATCATTTGTTAACTGTCCTTGAAGAAATTTATTATTATCTTCTCCTGACACTCTCAACATTAAAAGCCCGTCATCAAGATATAATCCTGTTTCATTCTCTAGTATTTCAGATATTAATTTATTCATATATCTTATTGATAATTATGGCTAATCATAGCCTATTATGGCGTTTAAACTCTAACATAAGTATATCCTAATAAATAACTATTTATTTTAAAAATATTTTCATATAATAGGCATCAAAGTGAATAGGGATAATCATGAATAATAAAACTAAAAAAAGTAAGCTAATAATCCCAGTTGATAAAAATAAAAAGCCTAGAGAAATAGGTGGAAGAAAGGGCCCTGAACCAACTCGTTATGGTGATTGGGAAAAAAATGGACGTTGTATAGATTTTTAATTATGGACACATCAAATAGACCACTGTCACCTCACTTACAGATATATAAACCACAGTTAACATCTATCTTGTCTATTTCTCATCGTATGACCGGTTTTGCACTGAGCATTATAATTCTATTTTCACCTGTAATTATCTATTTTCTAACAAATTCAGCTGATACTCATGAAGTGGTTATATCCGTGTTGCAGAATAATTTTATTAAATTTATATCATCTCTCGCTCTTTTTGGGCTCTTATATCATTTATGTAATGGCATAAGACATCTTGCATGGGATGCAGGTTATGGTCTTGATTTAGATTCCAGCTATAAATCTGGCTATATCGTTCTTGGATCATCAATATCTCTTACTTTATTAATACTTTTGATAACAGGAGTATTTTAATGGAACATTGGAAGCTTCAAAGAATTAGCGCGATTATAATGATACCTGTCGTAATATTTTCTCTGTTTTATATAGTAAATATTACATCTATTTCTTATCTTCAACTAATTGAAGACTTAAGTTCAATATCTGGATTACTTATATCAGTTTTCTTTATTAGCTTTATTTTGTTTCACAGTTCAATGGGGCTTGAAGTAATAATAGAAGATTATATTCATAATGAAAATCTTCAAAAAAATATAATATCAATATCAAAACTGTTGCATATTACTTCATTCTTTTTAACAATATTAATTTTAGCGAGTATATAAAAATGGATTTAGTAAAACATGAACATGATGTTCTCGTAGTCGGCGCAGGTGGATCAGGATTGAGAGCCTCAATGGGCTTATCACAATCAGATTTATCGGTAGCATGTATATCTAAGGTATTTCCAACAAGAAGTCACACAGTAGCTGCTCAAGGTGGTATCAGTGGAGCATTAGGCAATATGGGTGAAGATGATTGGAGATGGCATATGTACGATACTGTCAAGGGTTCTGATTGGCTTGGCGACCAAGATTCTATCGAATATATGTGTAAAAATGCAGTTGAATCAATAATTGAATTAGAACACTATGGCGTACCTTTTTCTCGTACGGAAGAGGGTAAAATATATCAGAGGCCATTTGGAGGTATGACGACAGAATATGGTAAGGGTATAGCTCAAAGAACATGTGCAGCTGCAGACAGGACAGGACATGCAATACTCCACACACTATACACACAATCTCTTAAGAATGATGTAGATTTTTATATAGAATATTTTGTCATTGATCTTCTTTTTGAAGATGGTAAATGTGTTGGTGTACTTGCATGGTGCTTAGAAGATGGGAAAATACACTTATTTCAATCACACGTTGTGATTTTAGCTACAGGTGGTTACGGAAGAGCTTATCTATCATCTACTTCAGCACATACATGCACAGGTGATGGAAATGCAATGGTTTTGAGAGCAAACTTACCTCTACAAGATATGGAATTTATACAATTTCATCCAACAGGGATATATGGCGCGGGCTGCTTGATAACAGAAGGTGCTAGAGGTGAGGGAGGATACCTTACTAACTCAGAAGGTGAACGCTTTATGCCTAAATATGCCCCTAACGCGAAAGATTTAGCATCTAGAGATGTTGTAAGTAGGGCAATACAAATGGAAGTTAATGCAGGAAGAGGCGTAGGTTCAGAAAAAGATCATGCACACCTCCACCTTGAACACCTTGGTGCAGAAACAATCAATGAGAGATTGCCAGGGATAGCTGAGACTGCACAAATATTTGCTGGAGTAGATGTAAATAAAGAACCTATTCCTATCATACCAACTGTTCACTATAATATGGGAGGTACCCCAACTAATTACCATACTGAAGTTTTATCCTCAGATAATACTGTCATACCAGGCCTAATGGCAGTTGGTGAGGCAGCATGTGTATCTGTTCATGGTGCAAACAGACTTGGTTCAAACTCACTTCTTGACCTTATTGTATTTGGTAGGTCTGCAGCTGATAGGGCAATTGAAGTTTTAAAAGAGAAACCTAATTCGCATCCAAGAATTTCAGACTCTTCAATAGATAAAATTCTCTCAAGATTTGATTCCATAAAAAATGCAAATGGAGATATCAATCCATATGAAATCAGAGATAAAATGCAAAGAGCTATGCAAAAATATGCGCCTGTCTACAGGGATCAAAAAACAATGGATAAAGGAATAGAAATAATGAAAGGCTTATTTGATGATTTCTCGAATATTAAACTAACTGATTCATCGATGATTTGGAATACAGATCTAGCAGAAACATTAGAACTAAATAATTTATTATACCAGTCACTAGCAACTCTATATTCTGCATCCGCAAGAACTGAAAGTAGAGGAAGTCATGCTAGAGATGATTATCCAGATAGAGATGATGATAAATGGCTTAAACATTCACTTGTTTCTGTTAATGAAAAGGGAGACCCTAGTTATAATTATAAAGATGTCGAGCTCAAAACATTAACTGATGAAATGGAAACTGTAGAACTTAAAGCGAGGACATATTAATGGCAAAGTTTACTCTACCCATAAATTCTATAGTAAAAAAAGGTAAAACATTTTCGGATATTAATAAATCAGAAAATATGTTGACTGTAGAAATATATAGATACAATCCTGACAATAAAAGTAATCCATATACAGATACATATCTATTAAATAAAGATAATTTTGGTCCTATGGCGCTTGATGTACTAATTTATATTAAAAGCAAAATAGATTCTTCACTTACATTTAGAAGATCTTGCAGAGAGGGCATTTGTGGATCATGTTCTATGAATATTAACGGGACTAATAATCTTGCGTGCATAACTGATATTTCTGATGAATCAAAATTAAAGTTTTACCCTTTACCTCATATGCCTGTTATTAAGGATTTAGTCCCAGATTTAAATAACTTTTATGCTCAATATAAATCCATTAAACCATGGTTAATTACCGATAAAAAACCAAAACGTGAACATATTCAAACTCAAGAAGATCGAAGCAAGCTTGATGGATTATTTGAGTGCGTGTTGTGTGCATGTTGCTCTACAAGCTGTCCAAGTTATTGGTGGAACTCAGATAAATATCTTGGTCCTGCTACACTTATGCATGCTTATAAATGGATAATAGATAGTAGGGATACAGCCAAAGAGGAAAGACTTTCCAATTTAGCTGATAAATTTAAGTTGTATAGATGTCACACAATTATGAACTGTACTAAAACTTGTCCTAAAAATCTTAATCCAGCAAGAGCTATATCTGAAATAAAAAAAATGCTTGTAAAAGCTTAGTATGATTTTAAATAAACTCCGTTGGAAATCTAGAAAAGGTATCAGAGAACTGGATATCCTCTTACAAAAATTTCTACGATTAGAGTATGAAAATCTCAATCAGATACATAAGGAGGTATTTGAAGAACTACTCGATTTAGAAACTTATGATCTGCTCAATGCTATTACAGGAAAATCTAGTTACAATAGCAAATATGAACCAATCATTAAAAAGCTTTCGCAATTATCAGTTTTAAGTAATGATAAATCATCATAAAAGACTAGGGGTTAATATTGATCATATTGCTACCCTTAAAACAAATAGAAAAACAGACTATCCTTCACTTATAAAAGCTGTTCAAATAGCTGAGGATAATGGCGCTGATCTTATAACAATTCATTTAAGAGAGGATAGACGACATATTCAGGATCAAGATGTCATCGATATCAGAGCAAACGCAAAAGTATTAAATCTTGAAATGGCATTAACTGATGAGATGATTAATATATGTCTAAGCACAAAACCAGATTACTGCTGTATTGTCCCGGAAAAAAGAGAGGAGCTTACTACAGAAGGGGGGCTAGATATATTAAATATGTCTGATAATACATTTAATTTTTTAGTAAATGCAATTGATACTATTCATAAAAATGGCTCTATAGTCTCTCTATTTATAGATCCTGAAATTAAACAAATAGATAGATGTATAAATTCAGGAGCTAAATGTATTGAATTACATACTGGCTCATATGCTAATGCTATGACTAGTGATAATAAGAATAATGAATTAAAGAGAATTAAAGATGCGGCAAGCTATGCATCTAAATTTAATTTACAAGTACATGCCGGACATGGCTTAAATCTATGTAATTTGTCAGATATATGTAAAATTTCTACAATAGAAGAACTTAATATTGGTCATGCTATAATAGCTGATTCTATCTTTAAGGGTTTTGAACAAGCAGTCATAGATTATAGGAGCGCCATAAATAATGGTTAAAGGCATAGGTATAGACATAGTTGATAAGTTACGATTTGATAAACTTATTGAAAAGTATGGTAAAAAAATCGCATTAAAAATATTATCAACTGCTGAGTATCACGAATATGAAGAATCTAAATGTAAAAGCTCATATCTATCGAAGAAGTTTGCTGCAAAAGAAGCTTTATCAAAGGCTCTAGGATATGGTTTATACAGAAACGGTGTTTTCCCAAAATCTATTAACATTAAACACACGCAACAAGGTAAACCATTTTTTGAATTTTCAGATTCATTGTTAAATTTAGTTGAGAAAAAATATACAAATATTCAGCTATCAATTAGTGATACATGTTCACAATCCATTGCATTTGTTGTCATAGAGTCATGAGTGATATTGAAAACTATATTGGTAATACACCTTTAATTCTTATTGATGAAATTGGATCTAATAAAATTTATGGTAAACTTGAGGGAAATAATCCAGCAGGCTCAATTAAAGACAGGCCAGCTATCAGAATGATCAAAGATGCAGAACAGGCTGGTTTTATAAAAAAAGGGGATACACTTATTGAGGCAACAAGCGGTAACACTGGTATTGCTTTGGCTATGGCCGCATCTATTCGTGGATTTAAAATAAAACTTATTATGCCAGAAACTGCATCCATTGAGAGGGTAAAAACCATGAGAGCCTATGGTGCCGAAGTTATTCTTGTCAGCAAAGAGGAAGATATGGAGGGAGCTAGAGATCTAGCTAATTCAATGTCAAACAATAAAGAAGGTTATGTACTGGATCAGTTTTCGAATGAATCAAATTATCTTGCTCATTTCGATACTACGGGTCCTGAAATCTGGAGTCAAACTAATAACCATGTAACACATTTCATTTCTGCCATGGGTACTACCGGTACTATAACTGGTGTCTCAAGATTTTTAAAAAAACAAAATGAAAAAATTCAAATTATAGGTGTACAGCCAGTTGAGGGTTCTAAAATACCAGGTATAAGACGATGGAAACCAGAATACACACCAAAAATATTTAAAAATGCAATTGTAGATAAAATTATTGATATCAGTCAAGATGATGCAGAAAATACTATGATGTCATTATCTTCAGAAACAGGGATATTTGTTGGTATGTCATCAGGAGCAAATATTTTTATTGCTAGAAAAATTGCTCAAGAAATTGATAATTCGATAATTGTTACAATACTTTGTGATAGAGGTGACAGATATTTATCAAAAATTTAATTTTGATTAATAATTAAATTATCTCCTGCAGTAAGATATTTTTTATTTTTAAGTTTATTATCTTTAATAAGTTTATCTTTACTTACCCCAAAGCCTCTAATAATTTGATCATATCTTTCACCTGAACTAACAACATATCGAAGAGATTGGATATTTTTACTCTTACTTAAAATTGGACCTTTAAGTTTTATTTTAACAAGCGAATTGATTTTTAATTTCGTTTTCTTGTTAGCATCGTTCCACATCAACAATGTTTTGATCGGAACATCATACTTTTTAGCGATCTTATACCAATTATCATATCTTCTAATAACATGATTATAGGTAACTTCTTTCTTATTAATATAATATTTTTGATCATTTATACTTATAAATTCTTTATTACTTACACTTAATTCTGATGGTATTTTTATTTTCTGATTAATATATATCGTATTACTTGACAAAGAGTTTACTTTTTTAATTGAATCAATTTTTACATTATACATCCTAGAAATTTTGTATAAGCTATCACCTTTTTTGACTTTATAAAATTTATTTTCATAAATTATATTAGCAATCTTTTTATATCTGCTTTTAAATAATTTCGCTTCTTTATTAGGTAGTAATAATATATTTTGTTGTGATGGATCAATAATCCATGTGCTGTAACCTGGATTAAGATTCATCAACTCTTCTTCAGACAGTCCTGTAATAATTGCTAGCGTTTGAAAATCTATAGGATCATAAAACTTCACTTGACTAGTATGTTTTATATTATCTAATTCAGGTAATTTAAAGCCATATTTTCTTGGATTTTCAATTATTTTTGATAAAGCCAGTAGTCTAGGAACATACAATTCTGTTTCCCTTGGTAAGTCTAAATCCCAATAGGATGGTTTAGTAAATAAGTTATTGGCTCTATCTATTGCTTTACCAACATTTCCAGCACCAGTATTATATGAAGCAATTGCCAACAACCAATTACCTCTAAAATGTCGATGCATATCTCCTAAAAAATATGTTGCTGCTTTTGTAGACTCCAAAACATCCCTTCTACCGTCATAAAGCCAATTCATTTTTAATCCATATTCTTTTGCTGTTGGCGGTATAAATTGCCATATTCCTGCCGCTCTAGATGAAGAATATGCAAATGGCTGAAAACCACTTTCTACTATTGGTAATAAAGATAATTCATGTGGAAGATTTCTTATTTCTAGATGTTCAAGTATGTGAAATAAATAAGGTCTTGCTCTTTCAATTGAGCGATATACAAAGTTTTTATTTTTTTTCATCCACTCAAGCTCTTTATTAATTCTACTTGAATTAATATGCTTAAAGCATGATCCTGATCTTATTCGATGCCAGATATCTTTAAATTCCTTGTTAATTAATGTCTTGGTTTCACATGTACTTATTTGGTTTAAAATAGAATTATCATAAGGAAATTGATTAAAATTAGCTATTGTAGTTTGCTGACAACCAGAGATGATTAGTATTGCAATTATAAAAATATATTTTTTATACACCACTAACAATTTATCATATGGTATTATTTAATTCTATAGAGATGATTCTACAAGAGAATAACAACACCAAGGTTCAGCTAAAGAAATGGTATAAAAATCCTGCTGGCCAATATTTTAAAAAAATAATAGTTGATGAATTAGAATCAATTAGAGACCTTTATCAAGGAAGGCATACACTTTTTTGCGGCTCTTCAGAATATAAGAAGCTTTTTCAAAAAAATAAAACTGGTACTTTTTTTAGTATTGATGAAGATGTCCTAATATCAAGTGCTAATTTATCAAAGAAATTACCTTTTGAAGACGATTCTCATGACGTAATAGTTCTTTCACATGGTCTAGAATATACCCATAATCCATATCTATTAATGAGAGAAATTGATAGAATTGCCACTGATGATGCAACAATTGTTGTTGTAAGTTTCAATAGGTATAGTTTGTGGTCAGTTGTAAAAATATTTTCATCAAAACCACCATGGAATATTAAGTTCCTTTCACCATACATCATTAAAGAGTGGTTTAAAATATTAGAATATAAAACTAATTATCAAAAAACATTTGGTTTAATGCCATATCTCGGTAAAAATATTACATCACTCCTATCTCATATTTCTTTTCTTCACAAAATTATTAGTAATCAATTTGGCGGCCTAGCACTATCCACTTATAGAAAAAGAGTAATACCACTTACTCCTCAAAAGCTAGTTTTTAATAAAAGATATAAGGTCTCTAATCTTGCAAAAAATAACATATGATTAAAATATACACAGATGGTGCATGTAGTGGAAATCCAGGCCCAGGCGGCTGGGGCTTTGTGATTATTGATGGGAAAAATACTAAATCATCATCTGGATGTGAACCGTCTACCACTAATAATAGAATGGAATTAACAGCAGCAATAAAAGCTATAGAGGCAGTAGATGTAAATTTACCAATGATACTACATACAGATTCTACATATGTGCAAAAAGGAATTACTGAGTGGATAATAAACTGGAAAAAAAATAACTGGATTACTAGTAGTAAAAAGCCAGTTTTAAATAAAGATCTTTGGCTCCAACTCGATGAATATACGCAATGTCGAGACATTTCTTGGAATTGGGTTAAAGCGCATCAATCTAACAATAATACAGATGCTATTTATAATAATATGGCTGATGAGCTTGCAACGAGTGCAATTAAACGATGAGATATATAGTTTTAGATACTGAAACTACAGGTCTTGATCCAGACGAAGGTCACAAGATTATAGAGATTGGTTGTATCGAAATAATTAATAGAAAAGTTACAGATAATACATTCCATAAATACCTTAACCCTGAACGTGAGATTGATATTGAAGCCTCTAAAGTCCATGGGTTGACGGCTAGTAATTTAAGTGACAAACCTTTGTTTGAGGATATATATGATGAATTTTTAGGATATATCTCTAACTCTCCATTAATCATACATAATGCACCTTTTGATTTAGGTTTCTTAAAAAAAGAATTTTCTTATTTAAAATCAGATAATAATTTTTTTACGAATGAAATAATAGATACCTTGAAAATCGCAAGAAAAGTAAGTCCAGGTAAAAAAAATACACTGGATGCTCTCTGTGAGAGATATTCAATAGATAATTCTGACAGAGATCTTCACGGAGCATTATTAGATGCAAGACTTCTAGCTTTTGTATATTTAAAACTCACTATAGGACAGCATAATTTTACGGAATTAACATTTGATGAAAATGCCTACATCACAAGCAACGAGAATATAAATAAAGATTTTAAGATAATAAGAGCAACTCAAGACGACGTTACTATTCATGAAAACTATTTTAAAGAATTAAATTAATTTTTTCATTCGCTCTTTCTGTCTCTGCCAATCTTTAGTTTTTTGATCCTCTCTTTTATCATGTAATTTTTTCCCTTTTGAAAGTGCAATCTCAATTTTAATTAAACCATTTTTTGAATAAATCTTTAATGGCACTAACGTCAATCCTTTTTGGCTTATCTGACCATGTAGCATATTTATTTCTTTTCTATTAAGAAGGAGTTTTCTGTTAGCCGTTGGATTTTGACTATCTGTATAATTTTTAGAACTTAGTGGCTTTATATGAGCATTATTTAAATATACTTCATCATGTTTAATAGAAATATAGCTTTCCGACAATTGACCATTACCAGATTTGAGACTTTTAACTTCCCATCCACTAAGCGCCATACCTGCTTCAAGTTTCTTTATAAAAGCGTATTTAAAGCCTGCTTTCTTGTTATTACATAAGACGTTCATAAAATTTTATACTTAATGTATACTTTTATTATAGCATAAAGGAGTTCTGTCATTTCTAATAAGAGACTTTCAATTCATGGCCAGTGGTCATCAAAATTACTGTTCATATTTGCAGCAACTGGTTCTGCTGTTGGTTTAGGCAATATTTGGAAATTTCCTTGGATGACTGCGGAAAGTGGAGGTGGAGCTTTCGTTCTAATCTACATTTTAAGCGTGATTTTTCTTGCTCTTCCCATTATGGCTGCAGAAATCCTCATTGGCAAAAGAGGTAAACAAAATCCAGTAAATTCTATACGAACATTATCATATGAATCTAGTTATTATATTAAAAGTAAATCAGATAAAAAACTTAAACGCATTATAGAGGTAAAGGAAAACTTTAAAGAAAAAGAAATCTTTTCTAACTGGGAATTAGTTGGATGGATGGGAATCTTAGCTGGAATATTTATACTATCTTTTTATAGTGTAATTGCCGGTTGGACTATATCTTATATTATTAAATCTTTGTCAGGATCATTTACACTAATTACTGCGGCTGGATCAAGTGCAAAGTTTCAAACATTTATCTCTGATCCCGAAAAATTAATCTTATGGCATACAATATTTATGATTTTGACGTGTTATATAGTTTCTAAGGGTGTAAAAAGCGGTATAGAGAAAGCAATTAAATTTTTAATTCCTGGCTTATTTTTAATACTTATAGGCTTAGCAGCATATGCTTCTACATTACAGGGTTTTTCAGAAGCTATGACATATTTCTTTATTGCTGACTTTGATAAAATTAACAGCTCAGTTGTATTATCTGCTATGAGCATGGCTTTCTTTTCTTTAAGTATAGGTATGGGCTCCCTAATGGTTTATGGCTCATATCTTCCAGATGATACTTCTATATTCCAAGTTAGCTCTGCTGTAGCCTTCTCTGATACGTTAGTGGCTATTTTGGCAGGTATTATAATTTTTCCTATTGTATTTACTTATAATCTAGACCCTAGTACTGCTGGACCAGGTTTAATATTTGAAACACTTCCAATCGCATTTGGATCAATGCAATACGGCACTATTATTTCCTCAGCATTTTTTATATTACTATTTTTTGCTGCTATAACATCATCAATTTCACTCATTGAGCCAGCAATTACTTTTGTCGTAGAAAAGTTCTACGTTTCAAGATTGTATGCAACAAATATACTTGGTATGGTTACATGGATTTTAGGAATATTTACAGTTTTTTCATTTAACAGTCTCTCTGAATTTACATTTTTTGGTATGACTATTTTTGATAATTTAGACTATTTGACCTCTAAAATAATGTTGCCACTTGGAGGATTACTAATGGCACTATTTGTAGGATATGTTGTCAAAAAATCTATTGTACAGAAAGAATTAAGCGCTAACAAAAGACTTGTAGAGTTTTGGTTTGTAATAATTAAAATGCTATCACCATTGTTATTAATTTTAATATTTATTCAAGGAATTTTATAGTTATGAAAAAAATTTATAAAGAAGAAGAAATTAATGTAACTATGTCAATAATCTTTAATCTTATAAATAATATTGAGGAATATCCTAAATTTCTTCCTTGGTGTAAAAAAACAGAGGTTACAAAGGAATCAGAAAATTCTCAAATTGGAAAAATCTTTATCTCCAAAAGTTTTATAAACTGGAGCTTCTCCACAAAAAATATAATAGATAGAAATAAATCAATTTCATTATCTCTAATAGATGGTCCATTTGATAAGCTTGATGGCAGTTGGAACTTTAAAAAGATTGATGATAATAACACTCTTGTTTCTCTTGAAATTAATTATAAATTCAAAAATTCTTTAATAGAATTATCTATAGAACCTATATTTACAACTATTATGAATTCAATTCTCGAGTCTTTCGTGGATCAAGCTTTTAAAATTAAATACAATGATTAATATAATTGTCAGCGATATAACTATTAGTAAAGATGCCCTTCATCTTAAATTAAATGAAGGAACAACCATTCAAATGTTGATAACTAATATATTAAAAAAAGACATAAGTGCCTGCAAAGTAGGCATTTATGGAAAACTCAAAGAACTTACTTATACACTTAAGGATAAAGATAGGGTAGAATTTTATGAGGACATACTGGCGGACCCTAAAATAAAACGCAGAAACAGAGTAAAAAATAAATGACCTCTCAAAATACTAAAGAAGATAATATCAATAAGCTTAAGGAAGCTGGATTAAAGGTTACACACTCGCGTTGCAAGATCTTAGAGATTTTTCAATCATCGCCAGACGAGCATTATACTGCTGACAAACTTAAAGACATGCTGGCTGACAGTGGTGAGACGATTGGATTAGCAACAATATATAGAGTACTTACTCAGTTAGAAATGGCAGATCTTATTCAGAAAAATAATTTTGACGATAATCAGTCAGCATATGAAATAAAGAAATCTCATCATGATCATTTAATTTGCACTAAATGTGGAAATATAATTGAGTTTGTTAATTCCGATTTAGAGAATCTTCAAGAACGAATTTCAAAAGAGTATAATTTCTCATTAGAGTCACACGTAATGACACTTTTTGGCAATTGTAATAACGAAAATTGTAAACATCTTAAGAATAAATAAAACTAAGGTTTATTATCATATCTTAATTTCTTAGATAACATTTTAAAGTAATCATAATCGCATGGATGTATTATTTGAAGTTGTCTTGTAGCTTTTTTAATGAAAATAGTATCAGGACATTTTATAGTTAAGTTATTTGAACCATCAAATGTAACTTGAGAATCTTTAATAGATTTTTTATTTAATTTAATTGATATGTTGTCAGTGTTATTAATTATAACTGATCTTTGTCCATATGAATGCGGTGCGATTGGCACTATACACATAACATTTGATTGTGGACTAACTATTGGACAGCCATTTGACATTGCATAAGCAGTCGATCCTGTTGGTGTCGAAATAATAACACCGTCAGATCTTTGTTTATTGATAAGATTTTGATTTACATAAATATTCATCTCAATCATTTTCAACTTGCCACAATTATTTATAACTATATCGTTTAGAGATATCGATTTATGTTGAGTATTATTAGTAATGACAGAACCTGACAATAATGTTCTTTTATCAATTACATAATTACCATCAAGTATTTCAAGTATTTTTGATTGAAAATGTTTTTTATCAAGATCAGCTAAGAATCCGATTCTACCAAAGTTAAGACCTAAAACAGGAACTGCTTTTTTGTACGCATATTTTGAAGCAGAAATAAATACACCATCACCGCCAATAGATAAAACAAGGTCATATTTTTTCTTGTTAATACCAGTATCTTT
>Ga0181597_10002988_pt1 | contig 17988 bp, 11 predicted proteins | sample 041ome_5_FD_148647 | JGI IMG/M metagenome (GOLD analysis project Ga0181597, IMG submission 148647) | Coastal salt marsh microbial communities from the Groves Creek Marsh, Skidaway Island, Georgia - 041403US metaG (spades assembly) | ecosystem: Environmental > Aquatic > Marine > Intertidal zone... | reverse complement strand
AAACGCATCAATCGTTGCCTACGATGTGAAAGGGTTACAAACATTGGAGCGATTTACCTATCAGCGGTCCGCTATCGCTGACGCCGGCAGTAGGCTTCAGGCGGCGGATCCGTTTACTGCCAAGCCTCTTCAATCGAATCCCAATCGTGTCGCACTGATTATCGGTGTCGAGGGTTACAAGTCGGCCGCTGAAGCCAAGTATGCGATTAACGATGCGAATATGTTCCAAAACTATGCTGAGATTGTCTTAGGCGTTCCAGCACGGAATATCAAATTACTGACTAATGAGCAGGCAACGCGTGGTGAGATTTTATTGGCACTGAAAGCTTGGTTGCCGACTGTCACTCAACGAGATCAGAGTGAGCTATTTATCTTTTACGCGGGACATGGGATGCCGACAGCTGATGGATCGTCGGCGTATTTGGTGCCGTTTGATGCTAACGTGCAGTTACTGGAGGATACGGGGATTTCCAGAACTCGGCTGTACTCCGAGATCAAAGCAGTTGCACCGAAGTCTGCCACCTTTTTCTTCGACAACTGCTACGGCGGCACTAACCGAGACGATCAACTTCTTTTGGCCTCACGTCCACTGTCGATCAAAGTCGAGGAATCTCCAGTACCGGCAAACTTCTTGGTCTTCAATGCCGGGGAATCAGACCAAACGGCAGGCGTTTTAGATGAAGTCAAACACGGCCGCTTCTCATACTTCTTGTTTAAAGGCTTAGAGGGTGAAGCAGATATGGACGGTAACGGTAAAATTTCTGCTGGGGAATTGCAGGGATATATCCGAGATGCCGTCAGTCGCTATTCTGCGGGCTCTCAGACTCCCACGATGTTGGGCAACACCGAACGGTTGGTTTTGAATTGAGACTAGTGTTGCTACCGATTTATGTGCTGGTGATATTTGTTGGTGCAGCTGTGACCGTCAATGCCATCACATTTGAATATATGGGTATATGCCCACCCGCTATGGCGCGAGCGGAGTTTGAGAAAGACAAGCTGTTTTCACTGCTTGAGGGTGAGCAAGGACATTTGGGAACCGAGATTCGTGACATTGTATTGGCTGCTGAGACTCAGTTGTGCCCTCTTTTAGGTTTATAGTGAGGGAGCCAATTATTTCCACTAAATTTTGATTCTTTCAAACACGCTTTTTAGAGAAAATCTTTTAAATGAGTGACGTCACGTAATGATCGGTAGGCAATTTTTATGGGCTCATTGTGAACGCTGCCATTACTTGCGCCGCTGCTCTCTCTCCGCTTAGATAAGCGCCATGTACCGTCCCGAAGTGTTCCTCATGAGTGGCTTCACCGGCAAAAAAATATGGTGGATCTGGTTGACTGAGGATGGAGCGCCATTTTCGTCCATTTTTGATTGGTGATGCGTATGCGCCCAGATATAGTGGATTAAGTGACCAATTTGATGAATGAACCAATGCTAGCCTGTTGGCTAAAGTTAATGCTTCCGCAATTTCGATGCCAACTAATAGGCATGAATTCCTATCAATTTTAAGTGGACACGGTATAAAAACCGAGGCATATCTTGGACCGTTACCGATAATTTCGACGTGAGCTATTCCGACTGACGTTGTAACGATATATTCGTTTTCAATCATTTTCTTTTCTAACGGTTCCAATATCTTAAATACGATTCGCTCAGCTTTTCCGAAGTCAAGGCAATTTAATGCTTCAATTTTCTGTTTATTGATTGAGAACGCCTCACTGTTTTCTTTCAAAACTCCCAGAGATGGTGTGATGAGTACAGTCTTTGCGTTATAAGTCTCGGCAGTTGTTTTAATAGAAACGAAATCTTTTCTTGTTGAAATGTTAGTCACTTGACGTCGACAACGAACTGAAGCCTTGTCTAAATGTTTTATTAGAAGGTTTCGTATAAGTGAATGATAGCCATCGATAGTAGTTCGGTCTTCGTGAACTGAGGTCTTCTCGAACATACTGAAAGTGTCGAGACTCACATCTCGAAAACCTGTTTCACACTGTAAAAAAAATCGTTGAACTTCGCTAAGGAAATTAGGCACAGGTGTCTTACCACTTCTAATATTAACGAATGCTTCGTATTCTCCACCAATATTCCGCATGCGCTTGTTGGCATTTACATAAAAGAATTCGGATCGATCCGCCCCTGAACAGACCTCACATAAGTTAAAAAAGGGATGTGTTGGTTCAAAATCATGTATCCAACGAGCTCCAACGTCCCAGAACTGGCCGTTTTCAAGCGGTACTGAACAAACTCGTCCGCCAAGTAGATGGCTAGCTTCTAGTAGCAGGCACCTAAGCTCTTTTTGCAGGATTTTCATAGCTGATAGGCCAGCTACCCCCCCACCTATGATAATCACATCATAGATCATGACGGATTTTCCGGTACTCAATTTTTCTCATCTTCAGAGCCTCGGAAAGCTGCTCATTGGACAGTTCCTGCCAGTTCGGAATACTACCCAATAGCGATCGCCTGGACGGATATATCGCTTTTAGCCCTTGCGAGATCAGTAATTCATTTGATGTCAATGATTCTTCGATTGCCCATATATCGTCATCCTCTAAGCCACTTTTCAACAAGGGAAGTATCTTCGGGACATAAGCATTCAATTCATCACTATTTAAGCTACAGAGAATTTGATAAAGAAGATGAGCTGCGTTACCTCTCAATTGAGCATCCTCTGCTTTAGCGTGTAATTCTAAACAAGTGAAAAGGCTTTCTTCTTCACCGGTTTCTCTCGCTTTGATCTGGACAGCCACAATACATGCCCATGCCGCTGGATGTTTAGTATCAAATGCCCAGTCATGTATTAGCTTCCATCTTTGCGAATCCGAGTCTAGCTTCAAAGCAAAATATTCCGCGGCTGTCTCAGCCACCTCCCAGTGGTAGCTAGATAATAAAAGAAATGCCCAATCTGAAAAATCATCGCAGGCCACTAATGATGGCAGTGCTAACTCTAAATCATCAATTCTCAAATGAAGAGACCAGTAATTAGCCAGCAAAGAGTGACGGTCGTCATCTCTTTTTTTTAGTTCATGGATAACTCGATCTTGCTTGCGATATAAATTAGTTACGTCTTCAACTTCGTCTGAACCTGATTCGATTAGTTTTTTGAATTTTAATGCAGCCTGGAGGCATATGATCTCTCTTCGATTGTATTCCCATATTGGAGACCAAAATTCATTAGCTCTGATTTGTAGTGCTTTCGGATTCCCTTCGAACGCCAGAGAAACAAATATGGAAACTACAGGTATCATTTCATAAACCTTGCTGATGTAGGGTAGTATCAGGTCAAAGCTTATAAGATCGGGTTGTTTGCAAGTCACATACTTGAATGCATACAGGTAAGAATATGCGATCAAGTCATCCTCATTACCTAACTTGATCAGTCGCGATAATAACTTTCCATCATTTTCAGCGATTACTTTTTTTGCTAGAAATTCAGCGATTGCATAAAAAATTGGTGTATGGTTTTCGTAACTAGAAAAGAGTACTTTGAGTTGTGGTTCGTGAAATTCGACGAGATAACCGGCTAACCTTCTTAGTCCTTTCCTTCCAGTATGTCCCATCGCCAATGCAGTTATTTTCTGCGCAGAGACGTCTCTATGTTTTCTCAGTGGTAGGTTGTTGAAAAAAAAATCTAAAGCTCTCGATACACTATGATGGTTTAAGTTCTTTTTAGCAGTTAGTAAAAATTCTTGAGCCTTGTTGTACTCTTCCGCAGCAATAGCATGATGGGTAAAAAATTCATTTAAATAATTGCCAATGAAGTCGGATGTAACTGAAGGGTTCATTAAAATTAGAAAATTTCTATGAGTTTCTCGTTGGGTTTTAGTGGAAAACTTCATGCCGCTACTGATCAAGTCAATGGATGATTCCAATAGGATTATGCGTTTAACCATATCAAGGATTTGGCATATTATCATTGCGTTTATGGCTGATGTGTTCCTGGGAGAATATTTTCGATTCGCAACTCCATTCTCGGACCGCTCTGAGCAACATCGGTACTTTCCTATTCGCTACCCCGCCTTGATTTTATTTTTCCAGATGTATCGGCTATATGATCGGTATACTCAAAGGCAAAAGTGCTTGCGTGGCAGTTGATAAAGTGGCAGATGTGTTGTTTAAGAATGGAGCGGATGTGGCAGGCTAGAGGTGAAGATTAATGAGGCCCTACGAGGTGGTAGTAGAGGAATGGATCAGAGAATTTTACAGCTCAATGGATCTAGGTGTTTTAAACCCCGGAAATGACAGTGGAGCTGCGCCTTTAGGCGTAAAGATAATTTTCGATGGGTACGGCTACAAAGAAGAAACAAACACCGAAGACGATTTGAATAGCATCTCTTTTGCTGTTTTCGTCCATAAAGATTCTTTAACGGGTAAGCCGTTCCCTGAGCACGAACAAACTCCTTTTGCTCTTATCCATCGGCTCGAGGAGGAGGTCTGTATTTACTGTTGGTACAATGTTTTTGACGATACAGTGGATGTCATCCCTTTTGAACATGGCGATACGAAACTTGATCACCAGTTGGTGTATGATTTGATCGATCGCGTCGATAGAAATGCTCATGACAGCGGTTAGCGCGGGTGCGGTGGCTTGATCTACGCCTAGATCTGCTGACTCGCTTGCTGATATGTCTCGAAATTTCGGAGGGATGGAATTGATTTGCAGGTTGAGAGTTGTACGTTTCGTTAGATGTCCGTGAAATGTGATCAACGACGAATCTGTACATATGTTGCTTGCGTCGATGCAAATTAAGTGCTTACCGAATATGAGTATCGCGGAGGCAGTACAAATTTGGATTGCGCGGAAATATTCGCGAATCATATTCTTTCTGCTTATGGTGAGCTGTTGTCAAAAGGCTCAACAAGGCTTGGAAATCAGAGGATGCCTGGTACTTAAGTGGGCTAATTAATATGAGTTTTGGCTGATCGAAAAGGCAGATGATGAAATAGTGATGGACGATATAAGAACTAAAATGGTCGCCTTACTGGACTCATGGTTGGTCGACGAAAAAAATACAGACACTCTTGCGTTCACGTTTAAGAAAGGAAGAGTCGATGGAAATTTTTTGGAGGTAGAGATCTATTTTCCTGATCCAGACTCGGATCTGACTGGGGATCCTGAGTGGGCAATGATCCCAACCCTGAAAGCCATGAGACCAGAGACTCAGTTCAATGGCGAGGGCTGGGACATAGCAACCATGACCGAATCGGATATCAGCGACTTCGGCAAGATTATTAATAAGAGTGGTGCGTCAAACTAAGGCTCTGATCGGATTTGGTGTAGATGTTGTTCAACAAGTTAGTTCCAATAGTAAGACCTATAGCGGGGGCGATAGCTATTGGGCTAGTTACATTGATTGGCGCACTGATACTCTTGCCCTCTAAGACAGATCATATTCCGTCAATCGAAAAAGCAGAATATTTTTATTGGGTCGCACTTGCAGACGCGGGGAATATCAGCCTACTAGATCAAGGGCTTCATATTATCGATGAGCTTCTGGATTCAGGGCTAGATGATCTCAAAGTTTTAGCGATAAAGTCAGACCTTGAAGAACAGCGGGACATGGGTCACGACACTTTCGGCGGAGTTTTTCCCCTTGCGCGTTTTGCACTTAATCCTCAAATCGATTTGGGTGCACCATTTGGTATTTATGAGACAATCGATGATATCGAAGTGGTTGCTGCCACTCGGGCAACAGCATCACTTATTGATCATATCGGCCAAAACTATAAAGGGACGACCGGCTTCGACGTGCTATTCGTTCCTATGCCAGAGTTGGGTGATGCCCTAGTTAATGAAGCTCTATATCTCTTTAACCAGAATCCAAGATTTTTTGTTCATAACAAGATAGATCAACAACGATTCCAGGATGAGGCTCTTTCGCCAGAGTTAACTGAACTTTTTTTAAATGGAGAAGTCAACTCAGAAATTGTCGGATTGGCACAACAGTTTTTTGATGCAAATTCGCTTGTTGTGTTCGATCTGACTCGCCAAGACTCCGTCAGTAACGCGAGTTTTCAGGTGGCTAAGGCGAGCGTCTATCGCAATCGCGCCGATATCGCTGATTCAACGATCCGAAACATGGGCTTTGCTATTGATCGCACGGGAACATTTTCAACCATCATATTCGTTTTGATTGCTGGTCTACTGTTGATCATTAGTTTCCGATTTAGCGAAATTCGAGCAACTAAGGCAGTATTCCAGATTGTCGGACTATCTGTCCTCATGTCGGTAGTAGCGTGGCTAGCTGCACCGACTTTTTTGCATGCCAGTCGCCAATTCCTCCCGGTCTTCTCTCTGGAAACGCTTGCTTTCTCATCGTTTCCAATTGCAGTCGTAATCGCTCTTGTATGGGGTGTTGGGTTGGTTTTTGTGCTCTATAGCGGCTGGGAGAAAATCGCACCACTAATCTCTTCACAATCTGGAAGCTTGAATAACAAAATTGCTCTGCAATCGTTAAGTTTGGGGTCGTCCGTATGGTTATTAACTGTTGGCTTGGTCTACGATCCTTCAGCGTTATCCATCCTCGTCTCGTATGTGACAGTCAAAATTTTTATCATGACAACAGTCGTGTCGATGCCAGGGCGATCCGCAAGGCAGGCGCTCAAAGCCATTGCTATACCCAGTATCATTATTGATTTTGCGTTATTGAATTTTTCTGATGTTTCGTTGGTTGTATTTGTGATTGTTGCGTGCGGCGTTGCATATTGGCTTGTGGCTGTATCAAGACAATCCGTTACTGAGACTATTCAACGAATACCAAATGAACCCGATGTCTTGGCTCCCTCTAGCGAAACAATAGAGAAGTACTTCGATCTCGTGTCTCATGCCGAGTCCTTCGATAGAGGAATTCAGATTACAGTGCTTGAGAGCGCTGATGAGGACTATGCAGCGTTCGTCGCTGGTCTTCTCGCTAAAACCTGTGCGTCGCGTGGAACATTTACTAATTCAGAGTTAGTTGAATGTGGCATGTCTGAGTGGGGGTTTGTCGAAATATTGGCTGGAGAACGGCTAGATAGAGACTCGAATCATCAATCAGAAGAAGGAATTGTTTCTGAGTTAATGGGTAGTCTGCCGTTCGCGACCGTGTTGGCTCTTGGACAGTCGGATCCAGACTTGGGTCGTAAAAATATTCTGCGAGATGCTCTTGGAAAGTTTAAAGATCGTATTAGGTCCAATTCAGCTGTTTATGCGGTTCTTCATTCTTCTCAATTTGGGACGCCGTCGGTCGAGTTTCTGAAGCTGATGAAGGATTCTGCTTCTGATATGAAAGGAGCTAGGATTGTTTTTTATCTCTTTTTTAATCACTCAGACCTCGAGGCTGAGGCTGATTTTAGAGAACTAGCGGATCAGTTTAGGAAGGTTGAACAGCCCAATCGTGAGCTCAGCATGTTGTACATGCAAAGATGTTTCCCCGATATTTCGAGGGATCAACTTGAAATGACCGTAGAGACTTTGATCTCTGAGGACGGAGTCTGTGACCCGAGAGATATTCGTTCGTTATCTCAGAGAATGGAGATCTTGAGACCGGAATTCGACAACTTTCATGATCTTTTGCAGCGAGCATTTGCTGAGACAGATAGTGATCTAGTCGCGTTAGTTCGTGAGCTATGCCACGACCGACTACACCAGGAGCTTCTTTTAGCATCCAGTTTATTGATGCGTTACTGCGGAAGGATCTCGGTAAGTGCGTTGAGCCAAATTCTTGCCCGAGATGAGAGCTCAATCTTTGCTGCTACAGATGCGATTAACAAGCACTATCCGATTTTTTATGACCCGAGGTCACGCGAAATAGTTTTACGGTTTAGGTCGAAGGAACTCGAGAAAGCGATTTCGGTGGCTCTTGAACTCAAAGGCCCAATTCTTCAAAAAGAGTCGTTTCATCAATTATTAACTGCACGATGTTTATCCGTGATTGTGAGCGAGGACCTGCTGGGATCTAGCGATTTCGAGGCCGTGCTGGGGGATTTGTCAATGATTCCCTGTAATGATGCTGGTCACCTTTTACAGCCCATCATTGCATTTGCTGCGACGAAGTACATCGAGATCAAAAAAACGATATTCAAAGGGGCTTCGCAGCTCGGAGGTAAGCGGGAACCCAATAGGGAATATTTTGCTCAGATTAATCGATTGATAGTTACGATCGATGGCTTTCTGCAAATCAATCAGCTTGATCATAGTGAAGTCTATACTTTGGCGCCTGACTATCTTTTTTTACAATCGATGGTGCACTTAGAGCAGATTCAGAATAAGGAAGACAATGTGCCTGCGGTAGCCTCTCATCTGCAAGAGGTGATGACGTTACTTGGAATGTATCCTTTAAGTCGGCTCGTTTCTGATCAATTCTTAATCTATTTGGTGCACTCGTTATCCCATATGATTCAGGGTCTTCGCTCAAGAGGCTTATCGTTATCGGAGATCGACATACTGCGGTCAGAGTTCAAAGCAAGGATCAGTGAAGTGTTCATGGATCAGCGAGCGATAGCCCGGCCCAATTGGGTGCGAGTTCGTTTGGAGCATATTCTTGCGATTCAGGATCGAGGCAGTCACTCAGCTGAAGAGCAATCTGGAGTTGTCAAAACATGCCGTAAGTTATTGCAGCTTGTTCCGGCATGGAGTCGCGATGCGTCAGAGCTTCTGGTGAGGAGCTTAGTTCTTAGGGATATTAGTAATATGGACTCAACGGCACATGACGCTGTTGCTTTAGCAGACGAAGCAGTCAATATACTCCGAAAATTTTCGGATTTTGAGAATATTCCGGCAACTTACGGTGCAGCAGCCAGAGCTCAGTATTTTCCAGCTGTTGAAGCTGAGAAAGCCGGTGATATTGAATTAGCAACTGCATCTTATAAGCGTTTTTTAGATCGTCTGCCCCAGTGGTTGGCGTCATCTGAAGAGTATCCAAGCCCAGATCAATCGTTTAACGCTAAAAATGCGTTGATGGCGAGGACATTTGAGGCAAGGGCCTACGGATTTTTAGGTAGAGCCAAAGAAATTCCAGAGGCAGATTTATCAGGTCATATTGTACGTTTGAAAGGTATCGCAGACTCTTGGGTTGAGATGGGTTACGAGCGTGAGGAAAATCTGGGGTCTCTGTTATCTGAGTTGGCTGGGATGATGGTCATTGCTGGTGTCTTGCCTGACAGTTGTAATCCAGATCATCTGGTCACTCAGGTGGATGAATTGTTGTTAAACGCGCCAGCCTATGTCGGCGATCGCTGGAAACAAAATCTAAGAAAAGATTTTCTTGAGAAATTTAATTCCTGCGACGGCTGAAAGTATAAAAAATATTATGGTGGGGGAATGGCGAAGCTACGCGAGCAGAGTATCCGAGCACATCATTTGAAAGTCATCGACCAGATTAATGATGCGTTAAAGAGTTCCTTCCTTAATTGTCATTCTTACTTAGTAAGATGGTCTCCGGATCACGCTATCAAGGCGAACTGCCCGCAGATAAGCCGTTTATTGCTTTTAAATATTAATTTTTTATTTCTCTTCCTTGAAGACGATTTGCGCCGTCATGCCGCGCAAAAACTATGGCAAGTTTTGGGGCCCTCAGATTGGGGCCGGCTCTATTCCGAGGCATTGGAACCTCTGTCTTTGCTTAGCGATTGCTCATCCAATTTACCGAAATTAATTACTTTGATCGGTTTTTTAAGAACGGCGGGCTGTTTCAGGGAAAGTTTAGAGTTTGCGGAGGATGTTGCTACCTCATTGCCGTTTGAGTCTGTGGATGAGATGGAGTGGGTATTAATTTTCCAGACTACTTACGCAAAGATACTTGCTGATACGGGTCAATTTGATCGCGCTGAAGGTTTACTGGAGCTTGTCTTAGAATCGCGGCGATCTCATTTGGGACAGATGCATGACACTACTATTGACTCATACGCTAATTTGTCAGATGTAAAGGTTTCCTTGGGGAAATACCGCGACGCCCTCAGTCTGAGGTCTGAGTGCCTGAATCTTAGTAAGAAGTCTTTTGGTGAATCAGATCCTAGAACACTCTCCGCACTTAATGCTCTCGGAATGCTTCAGCATGATCTCGGACTACGAGAGGAATCTTTGACCACATATCGGCAGGTCATTCGCAAGCGATCCATTTCTTTAGGTAATGGGCATCCGAGTGTTTGGGAGAGTAAGCAGAACCTTGCTGTTTTATTAACAGAGCTCGGTCAATTTGAAGAGGCCGCTTCTTTGTTTGAAGATGCTTTGAATCACAGTCGTCTGGTTCGAGGAGATAATGATCCGGTCACGATTGCTGTGATGAATAATCTGGCTGTTTTATTCATTGAAACCGCAGAATACTCGCGATCGAGCCCCCTGCTTATTTCTGTGGCTGACTGGCAGAAGAAACATCGCTCACCTTTACACCTAGATACGTTACTCACGGAGAACAATCTGGCCCGCAGTCTCGAAGGCGAGGGAAAGCTGGTAGAAGCCGAGGCTACTTATAAAGAGGTTGTGCGGCGGTTGACGTCTGAATACGGCCTCGATCATCCGAAAACACCTGATGTCATCATTAATCTAGCAGGCTTTCTCGAAGATGCGGGCCAGTTGGACGATTCCATTGATTACTATCAGCTTGCGGTTGATAGTTACGCTAAAAACTTCGGTGACCACGACCATCGAACCCTGAATGCTCAGCAAATGCTGGGTGTGTGTCTTCGAGAGTCTGGTAAGCTGAGCATGGCGATTGATGTGTTGTCTCGCGCACAAAAACATTGCGAGCAAGGGAGCAATCGATTGGCCGCCGTGTCCAATGCGTTGGGGTTGACGTTCCAGTATTCAAATAACTTTCGGTCAGCTGGACGTGAATTTTTAAACAGTTTAAGTATTCGAGAAGAATTGGTGCATCAAGGCAAGATTCCTGTTGATCAGATTTGTCAGATTCTTCGACGGATTAAACATTTGCTTGAAATCTACCCTGATAAGCCTCTAGAGGATTTACTAAGTAAAAAACTAATGGAATGGAGTGTCTGCAAATTTGCTGACTGAGCGGTTTAAATGATGAATAAATTAGAATTTGATGACATTGATATTCAGTCACTTCCCCCACACCTTGCCTTAGCGATACGAACCCTATTGTCTGAGATTGAGTTGAGTGGTGAGGAGACAACCGCGGACGAGACAGTTGCTGTTATAGAAGTATTAGTCAGTTTTCTTGGGAGGCTGTGGTTATCCTTCTACATTCATTCCGGCGCACCCGATGTCGAGGTTAATCAATTTCTGTTTCAGTCACTGCGGCGGGATCCTGGTGTAGGTCAATGGGCAGGCATTTCTCGGATAATACAAACATGTGCGACCGCTCGAGACTTGGAGATTGATTGTGAATGCTTGACCGGCTTGGACTACGGTTTCGAGGGACCGATCACACAATTGATTACGTTTCGTAATAGTTTTAGTCACGGAAGCATGGAGTCAGTCTCGAGTGAGCTCCATGAGATGAGACAAAAACTAGCCGCCCTTGTGAAAGGACTCGATAGCTTATTTTCAGGCTCACTATTATGGCGTGATGAAAACCATGCGGTTCGTTTGGTCAATGAATCATGGGATATGGGGATTGGTGTTAATATCGAGACGGCAGATATGATCCCGCATCATATCTACGTTCGAACATCGCATGGTGATCTGGTGACAACCCACCCACTATTTGTCGTAAGGTTCTCTGGGGAAAACTACGAACTCGATGCTAGCTCGACACATCTGACTGATTTGAACTATGAACAGATCTTTCAGTTGGATTGCCTTGCTGCTTGGTATCAGCGATATCAGCAAGAGCGTGCCGGGCGCCTCGATTTCGCCACTCAGGTATCTTCATTTCGAGCAAATCGTCGACATTTGGTTTGGGAATCAGTCCTATCTAGGCTCGACGAGATAAATCCCCCATCCAGAATTTTGTTAAATGAGCCGGCCGGCCTTAGTGCAAAATTTATCTTTAAGAGCTTGTTGGTCGACGAAGGCGAGTCAATTATTGGTCGCAGATTCGATGCATGCGCCATATATATCGTGGACAGAGACCATGTTTCACAGTCTGGTTTGACTTTCTGCTGTTTTCTGTTGCGGCAAATCGAAAAATTATCACGCGGAGCTTTCCAGTTCGATGAGATTCCCACGGACTGTATCCGCGAGTTAAAGGAGGGCCTCGATTACCTTCGAGCCTCTGGAAAGAAGATGCTTCTCGGAATCTGTGATCTCCACCACGGCGATGTCAGTTACAGAGGAGAGGTCCTCACCGTTTTGGATATTTATAATTTGCTGTCGGGTTCCCCCATTACTGTAGTTGCTTCTGTAATCAAGGGGTCTGTTAAGGCATTACTCACATATGATCATTTTCTGACGATGGAGCGGAGGAAAAGATCTTTCTCGTTAGATCATTACAAGGACTCATTGATTCTGATTCACCAAAATTATGGGGAATTCCCTACAAAGGTTTTGGCTTGTATATCTTCACTCCGTCGGCCTAGAACTTTATTCGAAATCTGCGATCTTTTAGAAGCTGAGTGGAAGTGTGAGGTGTTTGAGCCGGAAGTCGAAAAGGCCCTTTGGCGGTTGGCGCCTTTTCTGGATGAATCGAGAGATGTTACTACTCGCGAAAAAAAATGGGCTCCAATTTTTCACATCAAGAGGCCTCAAGTGGATCAGTTGATTGGAGAGACGACTCATGCTTGAGCAGTTTATTAAGGCGTTGAATCCATCTCAGTTGTCAGAACTTGAGAGTTTACGAGTGTCTGCCGAGTCTGGCGAAGGCTCTCCGAAGGAGGTCAAGCAGAAGTTCGTGAATCTTGTACAACGAGTCAACGAGACGAGTGGTTCACAGTTTCCTATAGGCCCTCTGGTGAAGTCCTTCAATGATTTCTTTAAGGCCGGATCAACGTCGTCGAGCAGGTCAGATACAGATTTAATCAGTGAGCTCCCGTACCCGCTTGGGTTGAGATTCAAGCTTTTGTGGCAAGAAAATGAGGCAAGACAACGAGGAGAGCCTGCCCCCCAGCTTGGGTTTAGCATTTGCGCTTTACATAGCCTTCTACTTCGTTTTATCGCGACGGTATTTATTCAGATCTACGTTATCGAGACGGGAGGTAAAAATCGGAAGATCAACATTCAAATTACTGAAGCCCTTCGCAGTCCCACAGACGGCACCTGGCTCGATCTAGCGAGCAGTCTCTGCAAACCTATACGTAGTCTTGAGTCGAATTCAGTATATGAGAGATTGCTCGGTATCCTCGATGGGAAAGTTTCCGTCGGTAAAAGAAATCAAAAGTTCAAGGCGGTGTCACAGGAATTAATTAATTTCAGAAACCGACTGCTGCACGGAGAGAAAATAACCCCCGACGATCTCGATATATCACGAGACAAAATCTTTGCTTTGGTCGGGGCTTTTGAAGTGCTGTGCGACTACCGCCTGGTTGCCTTTAGCGAGTCCGACACATTCACCTTGGTGGGAGAGTATCCCACCAAATTAGAAAATCCCCAGTGGTCTTGTCCTGACGATGACGGTACCTATCTGTTCATCAGTGAATCCAAGTCCATTCCTTTGTATCCTTTACTTTCATTTCGCGATGAACTCGACGGCGAAAAGGTCTCTGAACTATTTTTCCTGAACTCGATTGGAGACTCAGTGCCATCATACATCGCATTTCGTTACATGGTCTCGCACGGCCTAGATGGCCAGAAGCTAGGTACTTATGATTCTTTCCAAAAGTTTATGGCTAAAATACCAGCGCCACCTCAACCTAAAAATCCGATTATTGATTTTTCGACTTTTGCAATGGACTCAGCGCTTATGTTCGTGGGGCGAGATGAGGTATTTTTGGAATTGAGTGAATTCCTTGAGACAAGCGACATACCGTATGGCATCTTGAAGGCCTACGCTGGGATGGGTAAGACCGCGCTTTTGGCCAACCTATACAACCACAGAAACACGAAAGACTTACTTCCATTAGATACAAACAAAAAAATCATCTGGGCGTTTCATTTTTGTGCGCGTTTCGAGGGCCGTGATCGGCCTGAGGTTTGTTTTAGATCAATCATTGGGCAGGTAGGCCTTCAATTAAAACTCGATGCGACAGATTATTTTGACGATGATCTATCGAAGTTCCGTGAGGAACGTCTTCCGGAGTTTTTTTATAGGGTCAGTCAAGCCCTAGCTGACGACGAACAACTTGTGGTCATCATCGATGCCCTAGACGAGAGTGATCTTGATTCGGATGAGTCCATAGCAAAATTTCTCCCGGACTTTTTACCACCTAGAATCCGTTTTATCATCAGCTTCCGGGTTGATGAGACGACATCAAATCCGATTGTCGAAGACTCGCTTGCTCACTTGAGTGAGGGAAATCGGTATCAACTTAAGAGTGCAGATCCTCTGGACGGTCTGACTCGTGAAGATGTAGTAACTTTTCTCAAGAAGCTTTCAACTGACGAGACAGTGCCTGATCAAACTACGGAGCATGTCTGGTTGACCGCGAATACATCTCAACGAGGGGCCGATCCTTTTTTCTTAAGATTTGTTGCACAATCGATCCGTGACGGTCGTTCTGATCTACGGCGCCCTGAAACTCTCCCTGCGTCTCTCGAGGATGCATTTGATGAGATTTGGCTGCAACTACCTGACGATAATAATTTTTTATTGCAGCGTATTTTGTTGACCTTGGCCCTCATGTTCGACTTAGGTGACGACGAGTTTTTTGCAGACTACTTCAATCATCATGAGGTGTTACCCGGCAGAGTGTTGTACCCCATTGATATTGCAATGATACGAGTCCGGGCCGGCAAATTGCTCAGATACGATGGTGACAGATACGGGTTATTCCACGACCGTTTCCGGGCGTTTTTAGTGGGAGGCGTTTGACGGGTCGCCGAGTGAAAGTTGTGTGATTTCGAAATCCGAAAGATCACCCGCATTTCGGTTTCAGTATCTGTATTTGATTAGAAATTGATCGCTTAACTTCTGCATTCAGCTGATTGAGTGTCAGCATTGACGTCAGTAGCTGTTGTTGCTCACAAATTAGACCAAGACGTTGCATGGATTTCAGAGCTGTCATGAAATATTGAGGACCAATCTCAGACTTCGTTCGCGACAGCGTGTACCCCGCTATGAAAGATTCTATGACCCGACTTGGCTCGCCCATTCTCTCATATATCTCGACTTCCTCTAAGTAAGGGTGCGGGTCTTTCGGAAATGTTTTTTTATAGACCTCTAAGATCTCTAAAGCGTCACCCTCAATTCTATCTTCCTTGTACTTATTCAGTGAGTGTTGAAGAACTCTCCTTTTTTGGTCATCGGTGAGGTCGCAGGTAAAACCGGTCGCTATAGACTTAGCTGATACAGTCACTTCCCTCTGCATAGCTGACATTAAATTAGATTTTATGGATTCACACTCATCGATCTCCAATTTTGGAGAGTTTACTGACATGCTTGGTTGTAGTTTTTCATTCGATTTTTCATCTTCACGTCTTATGATCCTCGGTTGTGCGGGGAGACTAACTATCTTCTCTTCTACCTGCGAAGGGTGTCTGGGCGCTTGGATTTGCTTCCCTGGGTCCGCCGATTTTGACGGAATAAAAGCCTCGTAACCTCCGGTAATCAGCCACCAGAGGAGCAGCGGGAGAATAATGTACCGAACTAGCGCCAACATATTTAATCTCTTAAACTCTGTCATCTTAACCATAAAATATGATTAAGTTGCAATGTGTTCAGTAGTTGAGTAGACGCGCGTGCTAGAAGCAAAAGATTTGAGAAAATACGGAGATTGGTCGTATATCGGTGCTTGGATTCTTGAGCTTATCGCGGCGACGATTGGGTTGAGTATTGCCCTGCTTATTGCGATTCAAGGTCTCAGCGAAGGCGCTTCGTGGGCCTTTCTTGGGCCGATGGTAGGTGCCGCTGTCCTCGTATCCTTCGCCGAGTTAACCAAAATACCCCTAGCGACGGCACTATTCGCTGTAGACCTAGTGAAAAAGCCATTTTTTTTGTTAGCCCTCGGCTTGATGGCGCTAATCACGTTCGAGACTATTTTTTTCGGGCTAGAGCAATCTCAGGTTGTTCGCCAATTGTCTTACCAAAAGGTAGCCGGTGATCTCGCAAAAGTTCGTTCTGAAATTAATTTACTAGAGTCTGGCGGTGCGCTAGAGAGTCTGTCTTCAGATAGAGCTGAGGCTGAGGCTAGTATTCAAAGCCTAGAGGCACAGCTGGCTTCGATCGAGGAACTACGCCAGTCTCGAAAAGCGAGCGTAATGATGAATCAGCTTCCTAATGAGTTGGCGGCTGAGCTGGAGAATCTACAAAGGGAAAGCGAGCGTCTGGCAATAGATTTGGAGGATGCAAAGGTTGAATTCGACGCATGGAAGGCCGAGAGACAAGGTCGCTACGATGATCAAAAAAGAAGTTGGGAAGAGCAAATAAAAAACTACCTTGCTCAAGATATGAAGATAGAGGCGCTAGATATCCAGAAAAAACTGGATAATATCGCGCACCCTAGGACGAAGCCTGATTGGAAAGCTAGGCTCGCTCAGTTCGACAAATTACAGGTCGAAATGAGGGGAAAAATTGATAAGGCAACTGAAAGAATCGAGCAGATCATTATAGCGGCGAGGACCGATCAGAATGTGATCGACAGGCTAAATAAGGTAGATCAAGACATAAATGAGCAACGTGATCAAACCCAAGACCAGATTCGTAAAGCACGAGATCAGCTGCTGAAGATACAGGACAGTCAAAACGCAGCGTTGTCTGAAAGCCGGGATAATAACGCAAAGTTATCGGACCTCCGACAAGAGGAGGTTCAACTGGAAACCGAGCGGCGAAGGCAGGCCCAGCTTGACCAAATACGCCGACTCGCGACACTGGAAATTTTCTCTGGCCAGAAAGATCTGGCCCCTGAAGATGTCAGCGAATCGGCGATGAAAAAGGTCGCTAGTTTTTGGTTCGGCACGTTAGCACTGTTGGCGGCGCTTGCCGGACCATTTACCGCTATCACCTCGCTCACACTGAAAAATCTTGCGAAACGAGAGGAGCAGAAAAGTTTAAATGCGCTGGGCAAACCCATACGCCACAGGGGTGTTGTGGCGCAATTATTCCTGTCAATAAGGTATCTAATCGTTCATTGGCGATGGAGACGGATTGAGACCAGAATTAAGGAGAGGGAAGTAGTGGTCCCGAAGTATCACTACGTCCCCGTTCCGGCAGATGACCCTCAAGAAATTTGGGATTTTCTCGAAAACACAGACGTACCCGTTGAGGTGAAAGAGCAGGTAGAAGCTCGGATGATGGGTCTGCTCAGGCAGTCATCCGCTGGGCGCAATGAAACAGAGGTCGAAACAGGCCAGCAAGAGATACCTGAGTCGTCAGAGCAGCAAAGTCCCGCGGATCCCGAAGAAATTGAATCGCTCGGTAGCGATGCTATCACTCAAAGTCCGGGCGATGATTCGCCCGGGGATGGAGAACCAGATGAATCTATCAGAGATTCGTTGCCAGCTGATGACTTGGGTGAGGTCTCAACGAGTCAAGATGAGTCTGCATCGGATTCTTCGTCAGTCGATATTTCAGGGTCCAAGCCCGGCGACGCTGATGAGACCAGTGAGAGTAAATCTTGAAGAAGAAAGATAGGTTTATCGGTCCCCGGGTCAATCCGGCTAGGATCTATCACGATACTCAATGGCTGGATGAAGCCATTGAAAGGTCTCTCGACTGGAATTTTCCTGACCCCGATATCTTTGAACAACTGCTTGATCAAAAGTTATCCGAGCATAGCGCCGATCGGATTCCAAAAGATATTGGGCTTGGGAATCAGGTGCCAGTCGCTTCACTCGAAGTCAATCAAAACAAGCTCGCGGTGAGCCTTGGGTTTGGAACTGTTGTAAACGATAATCCTGTCTTCCGCGAAATGATACCAGCGGGCTCTGCTCTCCCTTGTGAAAGAAAAGACTACTTAACAACAATAGTTGATCATCAAGCGTCGATAAGCCAGAAGATTTACTTGTCGAAAACC
>Ga0181597_10002987_pt1 | contig 17989 bp, 15 predicted proteins | sample 041ome_5_FD_148647 | JGI IMG/M metagenome (GOLD analysis project Ga0181597, IMG submission 148647) | Coastal salt marsh microbial communities from the Groves Creek Marsh, Skidaway Island, Georgia - 041403US metaG (spades assembly) | ecosystem: Environmental > Aquatic > Marine > Intertidal zone... | reverse complement strand
GTCGTCGTCGTCGTCGTCGTCGTCGTCGTCGTCGTCTTCGCGGACTCGTGTTTTTCTCACGTTTCTTCTTCTTCAGTCTGGAGCTCGAGCGTTAAAAAAAAATATGAAAACCCTAAACTGTAAAAAAAAGGAGGCGGTGAAACCTTTTCGCGCCTCTTTGCGCCAAAAGAATAATAAACAACGACGACAACAACAACGACGACGCACGAACCGGTCGTGTGTGTTCTACCGCGTGTCTTCTTAAAGGTTTGAGCGCGCTCGATCGTTTATTCGCTTTCTCCCTCTCTCTCTCTCTCTCTCTCTCGCTAACGCGTGACGCGTGACGCGTTTTGAGTTTTGGGAGAGAGAGAGAGAGAGAGGAAAGAGAAGAATTGATCGAATCGTAGACGTTTAACTTTGTTACGCGAAAGAGAAAGAGAGAGAGAAGAAAGGAGAAAGAAAAGAGCGACGAGAGAGGAGGAGCGCGCTTTTAAAAACACCGTCGAGAGAAGAGACCTCGCTCGCGCGGGGGATCGCCTTTGTCAACATGAGTACCGATTCTTCTTCGAAGAACTTAGTCGTCACGCGCGCAACTTTGAACACGGAAACCCCCATCGCGGGCGTCGAGATCGTCCCGTACATTGTCACGCGTAAAAGCGACGGGACGTCGACAACGGAGGATATCCCGAGGGAAAACCCGATCGATGGACAATATTTGCGATACAAGTGGTATCGCTCCGGGAGAAAATCGAGGACTGCGGTGTGTTCGGTGCACCCGGCAGAAGTGGCTACGTTGCAGAATGTGCACAACAGGCAGTACCACTGCGACGGGGAGTGTTTCAAGAGAGGATGGCGAGAATGGATGCGGAACAGAATCGCAACTGGAGAGGAAGAATTGGAGAGGAGACAACCGACTAGGGCGACGAAGTATAACGTGGCCAACGATCAAAAGAAGGAAGGACCAGGGAGTGAATTTGGCAGTCGCGAGAACTTGAACAAGGAGGATGCGGAAGAGGCAAAAGCAGCCGCGGTACCTCCTTGGATCGAAGTGTCCACGGATAGAACGTATTTAGTCAAGCCAACGGATGTTGGACACGTGTTGAAGCTCGAGATTCAGCCGTGCGATGCGAAAGCGCCGGCGCCGAACGAGAGAGGGGTGGCAGAAACTGTGGTCACATCGAGAGTGATTCCCGCACCTAGTCCCCCGAAGAGGAATTTGGTCCCAATCCAAAAGAACGATGCGGCAGAACCTGGTTCGTTCACGGTTATGTCATATAACGTTTTAGCTGACGTGTATTGCACGACGGAGATGTACGGTTACGCCCCGGCGTGGGCGTTGAGTTGGTACTTTCGACGACAGAATATTTTGAAAGAGTTGGTTCAAATGGATGCGGACATTTTATGTTTGCAAGAGGTACAATCGGACCACTTCGAAGATTTTTTCCAAGGCGAATTGGCCAAGTACGGGTATTCTTCCGTGTATAAGAAGAAAACGGCGCAGATTTTCTCGGAAGGGAAATACGTCATCGATGGATGCGCTATTTTCTTCAAGAAGGATAAATTCGCGTTGATCAAGAAATACGAGGTGGAGTTTAACAAAGCCGCTTTGTCCTTAGCGGAAAGTCTCGTCGGTTCTGGCGGCTCCAAAAAAGAAGCCTTGAACCGATTGATGAAGGATAACATCGCGTTGATCGTTGTCTTGGAAGCTCTTGATTCGCAACAGCGACAACAGACGCAACAAACTGGAAAACGGAAACTTTTGTGCGTGGCCAACACTCACATTCACGCCAACACCGACCACAACGACGTCAAGCTTTGGCAAGTGCACACTTTGTTGAAAGGTTTGGAAAAAATTGCCGCCTCGGCTGAGATTCCTATGGTTGCTTGCGGTGATTTTAACTCTACGCCCGGTTCCGCCGCCCATGGGTTGTTGACTCGAGGTATGGTGGACAACAATCATCCGGAGTTGCAAATAGATCCTCTCGGCATCTTGCGCCCAGCCTCGAAACTCTCCCATCCGTTACCGCTTGTCTCGGCGTACTCCTCTGCGTTACGAAGGGACAATCGATTACTTGAATCCGAAGCGCTCGAACGTTTGCGCAACCGCGTGGACCCGCGAACGGCGGAGCCAATGTTTACGAACTGCACGAAGGATTTTTTTGGCGCTTTAGATTACGTATTCTACACGGAGGATACGTTATGCCCAGTCGCACTTCTGGAGCTTCCCGGAGAGAAAGATGCGCGAGCTAAATACGGCGGTTTACCGAACACGCAGTTGAGTTCCGATCACATCTCGTTGATGGCTGAGTTCCAGTGGGGCCCAGCCGCCATGAACGGCTATTAAAAGAAAAGAACACACATCAAAAAAGAAAAATATTTGCGCGCGTTCTTGAAGTTCATACTTGTCGAAACTACATGAACTCTATCTCTCGATGACATCTTTTTTTCACAAGGAAGAGGCAGAGAGAGAGAGAAAGAGAAAGAGTTACGGAGACAAGGAGGAATGTAAAGTTGTAATAACACTCACTATTGTTTATATCGAAACGACTCACTATTGTTTATATCGAAACGGAAAAGAACAAAAAAATCAAAAACATACCGCGCGCGATAAAAAAGATCAAGAATAGCACGCACGAACGATGTACCACCACGCGGTCGTTCAACGAGCGATAGGAACGACGACAACGACGCCTTCCTTTTCCTCTCGAAGAGGTAGTTGTTGTCGTCGTCGTCGTCGTTGTCGTCGTTGTTCGCAACCAAAGGCAACTCCCGAGGAAGATGATGCCCCGGCCTCGGGAAACGAAGACGACAACGACGACGACGCCACCGCGGAAACTATATCCTTGACCTCAAACCAAGCGCGAATCGCCGCGTTAGCGTTCGATGTTCTCTATAATAAACCGTTCTTGAACGAAGAAAAGATGATGAGAGATCCGGAGCGGCCAAAGTTACGGTTGATGTTGAGAGAAGCCATCGACCGAGCGAATCAGTTGTGCAAAGAAGAGAAAGAAGAAGAATCCGGAGGAGGCAAAGCGGGTAAAAATGAAGAGTGTCGCGCGGCGTGGGAGATCGTGGATGAGTTGGAAGACGCAGCCATGCGAGCTGGAATGAGTCGCTCTAATAGAACGGTGGAGAGTAGCAGCAGCAGTAGCAATAGCGGCGACGAGAGTAGTACGAATAAGACCAAGCGAGCGCAACCGCCGAGAAGGATACCAAAGATGAGCGAAGTCGGTCTCTCGGAGGAGGAACTGAAAGAACGCGCGACCAAGGCAAAAAGAGTGGATCCGTTCGCGGATCCTTTGAAGGATTTAGATCCGTGCGGGCCGTTAGGATGCGAAGCTGAAACCGGGGAGATGAACAGTCGAGGGATATTGGAGAGAGCAATGATGATTCCGAATCAAGACGAGAGGAAAAAGTTCGACGAGGAGAGCGACAAGACGTTGGCGAACGCAATTAGTGAAGCTGTGGAGAAGGCGATGTCTTTGTGCGACGAAGGTGGAGACGCTTGCGCGACTGCTTGGGAAGTCGTTGAAGAATTGAGCGCGAGTGCGAACAAAAGGAGGAGAGAAAAGAGAGAGGAAAAAGAGGAGTGAGTTGCACGCGCGACTCTCGCGCGAGCGGGTACATAAATGTAAATTAAATGCAGTTTCGTTTTGAAGAGGCACGTATTGTCGCATCGTGTGCGTGTGTGTGTGTGTGTGTGTGTAAATATATATAAAGAACTACTATGCACGTGTAATAATTGGTGATGCTGACATTAGAAAAACAACCGGATTCTTCTTTTTGTCGTTACTTTCTCGTATTCTTGACGATCAGTCCGTGGAGCTCTTCCACGGCTTCTTGAGATCCTAACTTGAGAAGCACGATTTGCTTCTCGCTATTATCGCACGCGTTGAAAATAGTCAAAATCACCCCGGTTTTCTTCATGGACCCGTCTTTTTTGTCTTTTTGCTCCGCGAACGTGACGCTCATGTTATCGTATAAGTTTGCGTTGATCACCGCTTTTCCAATGGATGTTCGCATTAATATGCGGCAAGCGCCTTTGGTGCCTTCCTTTTCTCGTCTAAATTGTAATCTGTTCACCCCTCGATCTGCCCACGGCTCCGAGGCTTCCTTTTTCACGTACAGTTTTACTTTCTGCTTCTCCATGTCTACGAACTCTTTATCGTCTTCACCTGTCGCTTCAGCCGTGGATGGCGATGGCGGTCGCTCCGGTTCCTCGTCGTCTTCCTCTTCTTTCGCCTGTTGCGCGAGCGCACCACCGGCCGGGAATTTTGGAAACGTCGTCGTCGATCCTCCAAACGCAGTAGTTGTTGCTGCCGAAGGGGCAAACGGATTATTTGACGACGTTTTTGCCCCTCCCGCCGGCGGGAACAAGGACGAAGCACCGCCGCCAATCCCAAACGCCGTCCCGGGTTTCGGCAAGTTACCGAATATGGACGTTTTCGGCTGGCCGTCGTCGTCGGAATCGTCGGAATCGTCGGAATCGTCGTTGTCGTTGTTTTTCGCTGCTTCTCCTTGTGTTCTTCTTCGAAAACGTCTTTAAAATCGCTCTGTCGTAGGTAGGTGCGCGTGATTCGTTTGAGAAAGAGTGAGTGAGTGAGTAAATTTGAGCGAGAGAAAGAAAAAGAGAGAGAGAGAGAGAGAAACGCGACGATTCCCCGACGAAACTCAAAACAAAACAGAGAGAACGCGCGCTCACCATCAACTTCCTCACGTGCTTCACGTAATCTTGGCACCCTTCCACCCAACTCCTCCTCAAATTTCTCTCCTTTTGTTCGCAAATGTGCGCGCAGAACTGCGCGTTCAGCGCTTCCAAAACGCCTCGACATTCCGCTTGTCTCGCTTTGATTTCCGATTCGGACATCGAAGATTTTGTTCTCGACGTTGGAAAAAAAGTTTTCTTAGCTCCTTCTCCTTCTTCTCCTCCTCCTCCTCCTCCTCCTCCTCGGCGAGGTCTTTTCGCCATCTCCTCGCGGATTCTTTAGTATTCTCTCTCGCTTTTTTTCGCGCGCGTCTGTGGGGTGTTTCTTCTGTCTGTCTGTCTGTTGTGTAAAAAAGTCGTTTTTTTGTCTCTTTCGCGTCGCCACAAAAAGTCACGAAACACGAAAAACATCAATCATGTCGTGGGTATTGAATCCGCGAAGAAGAAGCGCTGCTCTGTCGTCGCTCCTCCATCGACGAGGAACGGGAAGAGGCAGAAATATCAGAGACGGGGAGGAGAAGGGGAAACCGTTCGCTGCCGCTGCTGCCGCTACTTCTTCGTGTTGTCGTCGTTGCGTGCGCGGTCAGAGAGGAGCGACGACGACGACGAATTGGACGACGACGACGGCGACGACGACGGGTAGAAGAAGAAGCGATGAAAGCGACGACGACGACATTTTTACTTTGCGTCGCCAGCAGTCGCCGATGTTGGCGTCGTTGTCGTTTTTAAGACGCGGCAGCGATAGCACGGCGGCGAGCGCTCATCGTCATCATCATCATCAGAGAGCGTATTTTTCTTCTTCTTCTTCTTCTTCTTCTTCTTCTTCTTCTTCTTCTTCTTCTTCTTCTTCTTCTTTCGTTAGAACAGAAGAGGAAGGAGGGGAGGGAAAACAGTACCACGAGTTCAAAGCGGAAACCAGTCGTTTGTTAGATATCGTCACGAACAGTTTATACCAAGAGAAGGAAGTGTTCTTGCGCGAGTTGATCTCGAACAGCTCGGACGCGCTGGAGAAACGAAGACACGAAGCGATTAAGGACTCAGAACGGTACGGATTGAAAGGAAAAGAGGAGGATGATGCTGAGTTTCGGATTAAGATATCCACGGTGGAAGAAGATGACGGAAAACGGTTGAAATTAATTATAGAGGATAACGGGATCGGGATGAGCGAGGAGGAGTTGACTAGAAACCTCGGGACGATTGCGAAGAGCGGATCAAAGGAATTTTTGGAGAATTTGAGCAACGGAGGAGGTTCAAACGCCACTACTAAAGAAGAGGCGGCGAGCAATATCATCGGTAAGTTCGGTGTTGGTTTTTATTCCGCGTTTATGGTTGGGAAGAAAGTTGAAGTGCACACGTCCAACGGTAAGGAGAGTTTCGTGTGGGCATCGGAAGGTACCGGGAAGTTTACCGTCAGTAAATCGAACGAGGCGCCAAAGCCAAGAGGGACGAAAATTGTCATTCACATGAAGGACGATTGTAAGACAATCGCATCGCAATGGGCTATCGAGGAGACGTTGAAGAAATACAGCGCATTCGTTTCTTTTCCTATTTACATCAACGAGAACAAATATAACGAGATTGGCGCACTTTGGATGAAGAAAAATTCCGAGGTTTCGGACGAACAGGCGACGGCATTTTATAGGTACGTTTCCGGAGCGACGGATTCGCCGTCGTTTCGAATGCACTTCGAAGCGGACGCGCCATTAACGATTCGTTCTTTAATCTTCTTTCCGGAAACCAATCCAGAACGAGGTATAGGTATGCATGCAAAAGTGGATTCTGGCATCGCGTTGTATTCGCGAAGAGTGTTGATTCAAAAAAATGCGCACGGATTGTTACCTCCGTTTTTACGATTCTTGCGAGGTGTGGTGGATTGCGAAGACATTCCTTTAAACATCTCTCGAGAGACACTGCAAGACTCTCAGGTGTTGCGCAAACTCGGCGAAGTGGTCACAAAAAGAGCTTTGAAACACCTAAAAGACGTCGCAAAGAAAGATCCCAAGGCGTACGACAAATGGTTCAAAGAATGCGGATTCTTCTTGAAAGAAGGCGCGTGCACGGAGCCAAATCACACGCAGCAAATAGCAGAGTTGTTGCGTTTTGAATCTAGCAAAACGACGAACGCATCAGATGAAAAAGAAGAAGAGCAAAAAGAGAACAAGGAAGGAGAAGAGATGATGGATGACGCCACGAGTCTGGTGACGTCGTTCGAGAAATACATCGAACGCATGAAACCTGGCCAGAAACACATATATTATTTAGTAGCGCCGTCGAGAGCGCAAGCAGAATCTTCGCCGTATTTAGAGGCATGCAAAGCGAAAGGATACGAAGTTTTGTTTCTCTACGCGCACGTGGATGAATTTGTCATGCAACATTTGGGTAACGTGAAGGGTAAATTCATCGTCAGCGTGGAAGCTGAAAACGCCGACGTGTCTCTCGACGATAGCGGTGCGAAAGATGCCACCACCAAAATCGGCGAGGACGACAAGAAAGAATTACTTAAATGGTTCAGCGAGGTCCTCCAATTCCAACTGAAAGAAGTCACCGCCTCCAGCCGATTAGTCTCCTCCCCGGCTTTACTCTCTGGCCACGAACCGGAAGCCATGCGACGCTATCGAGCGATGGCCAGCATGGCTAGCGACAGCGCGGTCAACGCACGCTTAACCGCGCTGACCGATAAAATAACCACCACTTTAGAAGTGAACTGCAGCCATCCTCTATTACTTTCCATCAACGCCGCGAGGAAATCTTCCGACCCAAAAGTGCAAAAAGTTGCCAAAGACGTCGCGTTTCAGATCTACGACAACGCTCGCGTCGCCGCCGGGACCATGGACGATCCGAGAGAGATGTTGGGTAGGTTGAATGAGATCTTACAATACGCCATTGAAAGCGTCGACGAAAACGACGAGAAGTAGTTGAATCAGGCAAAATGATATAGGGGGTCATTTGAAAGTTATTTCTGGCCGTTTCGCGCGAATAGTCTTTGATAATAATAATAATGACATCTGGACATAATTTGCAAAGAATAAGAGAACACCCCCCCTTCTTTACTTCCCACACATTTCACGACACGTAAATACGATGACGACGAATAACAATAACAACAACGATCGACGACGAGTGCGATAGAAGAGGAAAAAAGAGGCGCTGACTTCTCTCTCTCTCTCTCTCTCGTGGTACCACCATCATGTCTTCCTCCTCCGCAAAGTCGGAGAAACAACAACAAGGAGGCACAGAGTTCAGCTTCTCCGTGACTCTGAACATGGATTGCATCCGATATCTGAAAATAAAAGAAACCGAAGAGTTTAAACAATACGCTTTGAAAGAAACGGGAACGACGTCGAGTGACACGGTTTCTACGACGATATCGAGAGATAAGAAGACGATAACGACGGTGACGAGAGTTGTGCCCAAGTTAGATTTACCGTGGATGATTCGCACGACCGTTTTAAAAGGGCAAGCGGTTGAGTTTTTAGATTCGAGACAGTTTGAAGCGAACGGAGCGAGCAGACGAGCGCCGTTTACGCAAAAGTTTCAAAGTTTGAACAACATCTCGAACGCGGCGGAAGTTTTAGGGGAAGTAACGTTCGCGAGACATCCGGAGTTTCCCGAGGAGAAGACGACGGTGGTCGTGGAAGGGTTAGCGGCGGTGAGCATTCCCGGTATGGGGAAGCAGATTGAGAAGATAATAGTGACGAATTTAGAGAAGACGTACCGGTCGTTACCAAAGTTGATAGACGGATGGAATCTTATGGGGTTGGTCGAGGAAGATTTGACGTATTTTCCAGAACCAGAAGAGATAGCAGTGGAAGAAGAGGACGAGAAGGGAGAAGAGGATGCTTCCTCTTCTCTTTCTAAGATGGAATCCACGGCAACGGGCGGCGGCGTTTCGATCAAGGCAGCGGCGACAAAAGCTACAAGGGATATCGAAGCGGCAACATCAGTAGGAGAGGACGGTGCGGTAATAACTTCCCCGCGACGCGCCGCGCAACGAGCTGCGGCGCTTCGAGAACTCGCCTCTAAACGAAACAACGGCCGAGCGAGGCGATGGGTTTCGCTTTCCGCAAGCACAACCCCGAAAGGAGGCGGAATTTTATCGCCTTGGATTTCTCCATGGGGTTCGCCGTCAAAGGCAAGGAAACCTTTATTCGAGGCTCGAGAACGGTTATTGGCGAGGAACAAGAAACGAAGGAGGAAAGGCTTGTTTTATTATTGCGGTGGAGCAGCGTTTGCGCCGGTTATTATATTTCTTTTCATCGTCATGTGCACGTGGTTTGCTCTTCTCATTGGATTCTTACCCGAAGTTCCTGATTTAACCGAGCGGTCTGGACTGTACAGCATAGCTTCTGTGCACGATGAAGGTAATATCATCAGTAACGAAGAAGTCATCGAAGATGCCAAATGGCTTGGTAAACGGAGCAAGGAATATAAAAGCGAGGGTGGTAGCAGTGGTAGCAGCAGTAGAACTAGGAATAGCAGCAACATCGCGAACAAAAACGAGTGCATGGATTCGAATCCTTCGTGCGCAATGTGGGCATGCGCTGGTGAATGCGACGCAAATCCGTCGTTCATGTCTGGATCATGTCGTTGCGCGTGCGAAAGTATGACTAAGATGAAGATAAACAATCCCGAGACGATCGATTTCAATGATGACGAGTTTCAGCTACACGTTGAATGGTATGACGAGAAGAGCAGCGAGCGTCGACGCGGATCAATCCGGATCAAACTGGATTCGGAGAACGCGCCTAAATCTTCAGAACTCGTTCGAGAAACCATTAGAACTGGCGCATGCGCGAGACATTCATTTTGTGGTGCATCAAAATGTCAATTGAATCGCGTGGAGATTGCATATGGACTCGTGCAAGGCAAGTTCGCCGGCATAGGCAAACTTGGAGGGAATTTTGGCAAGCGCGTGGAAGGAAGTCCGGAATCGTTCTCGTGGGATCGCGGAGTTTTTGGTAGCATTCCAGGCGGCGGAGACGATTTTCTCATTGCGACGAAAAATCATAAAGAATGGGACACCGGCTTCACGCCGATAGGCAGAGTATACGAAGAAGATATGGTGATCGTCGAAAAACTACTCGCGTTAAAGACGGAGGAATTTGTCCATCCGACGTATAAAACCAAAATGGCGATGTTAAAAGCACCGCTCGGTTTCTTCCTTTCTCCAACTCCTTCTCCTTCCTCAGATTCGCGTTAAAATGATTTATAATATGTCGTTAGTCCAATTCTAGAATTTTCAAATAAAAAAGAAGCTCATTTCTTAGCTGGAGTTTGCCATATCCTGATCGTACCATCCTCGCTTCCACTTGAATAACTCTTTCCATCTGGGGCGAATCTAACACAATGCACGGGCCCGTGATGTCCTTTCCCAGGCTCCCCAATTTCCTCTCCACTCGCACAATCGTGCACGTGCACCCACATATCCTCACCTCCGCACACAAACTTCCCTTCTTTCATGCACACCGACGCCGATTCCATGTTATATTTCATTTTCCATGTTTCCATTGGTCGGAACGAACTGACGTCCCACAACGTCACATTCTTCCCGTCTGCGGTCGTAATGTACTTTCCGTCCTCGGAAATTTCAATCGAGGTTACTGCGTTTTCTGTCTTCAACGTCGTCGCTATGATGCCCGTTCGCGCATCCCACACTCGCAAATCCGGGTTATCCGAACACGAGCTCAAAATCAACTCGTCGTTGCAAATGTACCGCGCCGTTTTGATTTGGCTCGGCGCACCCGTCAACTCGCTCGCCGGTTGCGTCATAGTAGTATTACTATTACTATCCTTATTATTGCTGCTGCTGCTATCTAACTCTAATTTTCTCAAATCAAATATTCTAACAACTTTTTCGCTCCCTCCTGTTATTAATTTCGTCCCGCATTGGCTAAAACACACCGTCTTTACAATGTGTTTGTGCGCGAACGTGTGCAAACAGTCGCCGGTGATCGCGTTGAACAATTTCGCGCTGAAATCCGCGCTCGCCGTCGCGCAATGCGTGGCTGGAACGTTCAAAGTCGCATCCCAACACGCACCTCTGTGTCCTTCAAACGTCCCTATCCAATCGCCGGTCGTCGCGTCTCTCAGCATCGGTTTCCCATCTTTGCTCGAGGAGACGAGGAAAGTGCCATCCGGCGTCTCTTTGGAGTACTCCAAAGAGACGATTGGACGCGAGTGACCGTGGCAAACGAGAGGGATTTGCTGCGCGGCGGCGGCCATTTCTCGGGGTTGGCGTTTCTTCTCGCGGTTGATGTTTCGTCGCGCAAAAAATAGACAAGAAGCGAGCGCTCTCTCTCTCTCTCTCTTTCGTCTTATCCTCGCGCGTGTGTAAGTGTGTGTGCGTGTGTGTTGAAAGTTTTTTATGATGTGTCGTACGAAGAGAGTTTTTTTTTTCGAAAAAAAAAGAAAAAGACGAATTCGTAAAAGAGAGAGATCGTGGTGAGATTTCTTCACCGGAAAACGCTCCTCTTCTCCTCGATTTTTCACTAAAAATCAATAACAAATACAATAATATAAATTTACTTTTACAACGTGATAGCGTCCTCCTCCGTTCGCTTAATTCACGTGCGCTTTCGGTTTCGCTTTCTCTCGCGCCGCCGTGCGCTCTCTCTTTCACTCACTGCGACTCCTAAGTAAAAAGTCACCGAATCATGTTTCTTCGTCGTAACTTTCTCGCCAGCTGCTCGTACTTGGTCACGTCAAACTTGCCAGTTTTCAACTGCCTGTCCATAGCGGATTGCATCATTTGGTTTTGCCACGTGCCAAAGGAAAAATCTCTCTGCGTGTACATGAAATACATGTAACCCATGATGACGTTCACTAAACCTACGAAGTAGGAAATCGGCTCCATCACATCCCACGAAAATTCTACGTACGTAAAGCGAACAAACACAGCCAATTGCGCGACTAAAACGATAAACCCACCGTATAACAACTGATTTGCTCTCCGTGCGGCTTTCCTTTCCGCTAGAACAACTTTCTCTCGCATTTGATCGTACTCTTGATTCAATCTTTTCAACTCAGAGTCTGAGACGCCATAGATTCGAGCCGGTACTCCCGGCAAGGCATTTATGACCGCCCTCGTGATATTCTGAGGTTCTAAGTATACGTAATCTTCGATTTGAATCACCATCCCGGCATTTTTCATAATCTCCACGTACTCCTCTGGTTTTTTATCCGTGCACCCGAACTCTTCGCACAGCTCCCCAAACTTTTCGATCGTGATAAACTCCTTCGTGTATTTGATCTCGTCCAAGCGTTCGCGCAGGCTTTGCACGTGGCGCGTGTTCAACACGTTATCGACGATGTTCTTGTCCAGAGTAGAAACTCCGGGTGGTTTTGGTTTTCGTTCTCCTTGCGATGAAGCGTCACTCGCGTGAGCGTCGCTACTGTTCAATCTTTTCTGTTGTTGTTGTAGTCGTTGTAGAGAAGAAGAAGGCGCCGTCGTCGTTCGCTTTAAAGAGGAGGAGATATTTCGCCTTCCGCTCTTCTTTTCCTTTTCTTCTTCCTCGACGACCGAAGAAAAGAGACGACGTTTTTGTTCAAAAGGTCGTTGAAGACATTGATGATCCAACACCCCCGACGACGCCGTCGATATCCCTCGTTTTAGTCTTCCAGCACCATACCCACGATGATGATGACCAAAAGGCGATCTGCCGATATCAGCGCTTCCAACTTTATTTTTCGCTTCCTTCTCTCCCTCGTTCGTTCGGTCGGACGAGCGCGCTGCCGTTGAAATAAAATTGGAATAAGAAGAAGAAGTAGAAGAAGAAGAAAGAATTCTGACTGCGTTGTCATTTTTATTATTAATAATATCGCGAAAACGGTAACAGCGAATGGACGTCGCCGGAGCAGCGGCTGCGGAAGCAGCAGCAGCAGCAGCGCCGCCCCTCGTTCGCAGGGCGACAGTCGCCAGACGACGAAGCGAGGACGACGACGACGACATTCGTTCCCACGACACTCGTCTTTCGCTTTTTTTTTAGTGCGGTGCGATGAAAAATCTTCTTCAAAAAAATGAAAGAGCAGAGAGAGAATGGCAGAATGCCGACTGCTCATCCAAAATCATATCATCGAGTTGAAAGAAAGTGCAAAAAGCCGAAGCGCCAATTCTGCGAGTGTTATATATTTATATTCATTATATATTAATGCATCAACTCATCACATATTAGCTATTATTATTGTTTTTTGGATTGGATTGGAAATCATTATTTAATATTATACACGCGAGGCTTCTCTCGCTCTTTCTTTCCTCACTCGGCACCACCGAAGCGTTGAGGCGATTTCTTCTTGTACGTGACCGCACCGTACGCGCAGACGACGGCAGCGACGCCGGCGATGGCGGCTGTGATCAAAATACCGGCACCTTCTGAATCGGAGAGGTCGTTCGCGCCTCCTAAAATGATTGGACCGACGAGAAAGACAATATCAGCGGCGGTTTTCGGGAGCGTTAAGCTTTCGCCTTCACCGCCTTTTGGGGCGATTTCTTGCGCTAAGGCATTTACCGCCGGACCAGCGGCGGCGCAGCCGATGCCCCAACATCCAACCGCGAGACGCAGCGTTTCTAAATCTTCAGAGCCAGAGCCGACGGCTAAACCGAGCGCACACAACGCTAACGAACCGGTTAGCACCCAACGTTTACCAATGGCATCCGAGAGTAAACCAGAAACTGGCGCAGTCGCCAAACCTAAAAGGGCAGTCAAAGAGAAGAGTTCGCCGACTTGTAAAGAAGTTGCGTGGAGGTGACCAGACGCAAACAGAGGAATTACGGTCAGTTTCGCGACAAAACCGAACGAGTTCGCAGCCGCGCACGTCAACAGTAACCTCTGATCGGGATCTTTCAATAATTTTCCGAGATTTGATTTCTTATCTCTCTTGGTCATGTTCTTCAAGTTGAGGAACTTTAGAAACGAAGGCATTGCGTTGCTTTTATTATTGTTTGCGTCTCCTTCGACGTCATCGTCCGTGGAACCAAAGAAATCCTCATCCGTAGACCGCTCGGACTCCGATAACGTCTCCGGTAAGAACGCGTACCCAATTGCAGTCCCAACCGCGGCTAAACCGACGACATAAAACGCCGTCGCTGGTCCGTACTCATCCAACGCCGACCCCCCGATGAGCGGTCCTATGACTAAACCGAAGCCGTGCACCATAGCTTGCGCGGCGGTAATAATACCTCTCTTTTCTGGCACGCGTTTCGTCAAATCCGCTAAATACGCCCGATCTCCACCTTCGCACGCAGCTCGACCAACTCCAAGCAACAATCTCGTCGGAATCAAAAATACCATTGTCTTTGCCAATGCCGTCCCGATATCCGCTATCGCCATGATCCCTAGTCCAGCAATCATCACTGGTTTCCGCCCATACCTATCTGCCATCTGCCCAGTTGGCACGTTCAATATCAACATCGCCAACGCCGGCGCGCTAATAACTAACCCGTTCGCACTTTGCGACAATCCAATCGATTGCGCGTACAACGGTAACGCCGGTAATAACACGCCAACACCGATGTACAGTACCAACTGCGACACCAACAAACCGGCGAGTGGGGTGAGAACCGTGTCACGAGGGATGCCATATAGGCTCGGAACTTCTTTCCTGGATTTGAACTCAGACGATGTTCTCGCAATCATCCTTTCGTTCTCCTCCATCGTTGTTGCGGCTGTAGCTGTCATGAAACGCTCTTCTTCTTCTTTAATGTCATTATCACTGTTCTCTCTCTCTTTCGAGACTGCCCGCAAGGGTGCGATTTTACTCTTTTTTCTTCCTATTCTCCTGCTCCTTTTGCCGTGCTGCACGCGAGCACCAAAGTCATCATCTTCGACAAGAATAATATCGTTTTTATCGTTGCTACAAAATAACATGCTACCGCTGCTGCTGGTGGTGATGGTACTTCTTACCACCGTCATCATCCTTAGTACTTGTTGTTGTCGTCGTCTTCTCGGCTGACTCGTCGTCGTCGCCAAAGAGAGACAATCGCGACGACGACGTCGTCTCGCTGCATCGTTCTTGTCGTTGTTGTTGTTGTTGTCTCCGCTCCTTTCTCCTCCTCCCGCGCTTATTCGTCTCTTCTTCGCGTTTTTCACGCTAACGATGAGACCATTGAAGTTCAATCGCGACGTCGTCCTCGTCGTTGTCGTTGCGCGCATACCGTCCGACGCTTTGAGTCAGGCAGAACGTTGGCTTAGCTTTCTTTTTCTTCTTAGCGAAACTTGTTGTTTAGGGTTTACCACGAAACCCTAAAAACATCTTTTTGTTGGGAAAAGCACCCATCCCTCACACGAAACATAAAGACAAACACAAGCACGCGCGCACGCACCAATGGATGTGGACGTCTACAGAGAAGAGGAAGAAGAAGTTGATGATGATGATGATTACGAAGAAGACGATGAGCAGCGGAATAACAACAACGACCATGATAACAGAAATCTGGACGAACAAATCGCGACGTTGCGGTCGTTAATCTCCAACGGCATCGCCAAGCGGTTCGACGTGTATCAATACTCGCAAAACTCAAACTGTTTTTACGCGTCCGACGCGATGGAGAGAGCGAGGATGATTTTCGAGCAGATTCGACCGCAGGTATTAAAACTGATGGTTTTGGAAGAGATGAGAGAGAAGACGAGAACGAATAGCGAGAACGCGCTTACCGCGGCAAAGAAGGCGGCTGGGGAGTTGAGCAGGAGCGGGAACTTTGTTTACGGCGAAGTGGTATTGGAACCGTTTTTCGATTTTCTCTCGCGCTCGTGCGACGCGTACTTACCACCGTCGCCGCCGTTTTCTACTTCTAACGTTGAGGTATTTTCGTCGTCGAGAAAGTATTACGACTTGGGGAGCGGCACGGGGAAGTCGGTGTTCATAGCGGCTTTGACGGGGAAGTTTTCCTTCGCCGGTGGATGCGAGATCTTGGAGTGTTTGCACGGAGTCGCGACGACGGTGGTGGAGGATTACCGGGAAATTATTGAACCGATGATGAAGGGGAATAACGCGAGTAATAATAGTAATAGTGACATGTTGACAACGGAGTTGAGAGTAGAATTGGACGATATATTTTCAGTTGAACGCGTTCGCATGTGGAGTCAGTGCGAGTACGTGTTTTGTAACTGCTTGACCTGGGAGGACGAACAGATGGAGAGGCTCGCGCACGCGGCGGAAAATATGAAAGAAGGGTCGATATTTGTCAGCGTTTTGCTTCCTTTACCGAGCGAGAAGTTTGAAGTCATCGCGGAGGAAGAGTGTCTGTTCAGCTGGGGTGGCGAAGCACCTTTGGTTATCCACAAAAAACGAAGACAACTAGAAGGCGAGAATGATTTATTAGCCTCGCTACAGAAGATGAATGATATGTAGAAAGATATAGAGAGAAGGAGAGCTTTTAGAGTAGAACTATATGCTCATAGCGCGCGCGTTTTTGTTACAAATGTACACTAGTAGTTTTCAAACAAACCGCATTTTGATTTTTTTATATCGTTTTCTTTTTGCCTTTTGACTTCGTTCCGTGCCCTTTCTTCCCTCCACCTCCTCTTGAAAGCGCCCTCTTGAACACGAGGCTAATTCGAGCAGCATTGTTCGAATCGTTTTCTTTCCCGAAGACGCAGTGTTCCCAGTTATCGTTACAGTCGTTTCGCATTAAGATGCAGTCGCCGTGGTGTACTCGCACCCATATCTGTTCCTCTTCGCCGCCTTTTTGTTTCTTCTCCCCGCCCGGGGCAAGTTTTCGAAACGCAAATCGCCGAGTCTCGCCTATAGAAACAATCACAGAATCTCGGTCCCACACGGTGCCCATCTCAGGATCAGTGTGCCAGGCGCACGCCGAAGACCCGTCCGGATAGAGGTTCATGAGTGCACAATCGAAGTTGATGTCGTACCCGGCGTATTCTTCGTCGTTCCTCAAAGCCTCCACTATTGCATTCCGTATGGAATTTACCAATGGAAGCGAAGTTTCGTTCAGCAATGTCGGTTCCATGATCTTTCCAGAGTACGCCAAACCTCCGATACCACTTTCCGCAACGAAACACGTTTCTCTCCTTTCGTCCACTCTTTTTCCAGTTCTTGTGACTAACTTTTCGGCTTTAAAAGGCACCTCTCTCCGTAAATCTTCAACCGTGATGTTTTTGAGCACGTCGGAAATGTTAGGCGTTAAATATCGAAAGGGAAAGTCGGCGACCGTGATTGTCGCATCTGGTCTTCTCGTCGTTGATGATGATGATGATGATGATGATGATGATTTTGTACACACATTATTCTCTATCACCCGCACAGCCCAATCGAACACCACTCTCTCTCCGTCCGAGAAGAATTCCGCGTCTTCTTCTACCCTTTGAATGAGCGCTTCACACGCGTTTCGGATCTCCACGTTATTGATGTCGTCGTCTTCGTTGTAATCAAACGCAACCAACACGGACGCGGTTGCCCTGAGCGCATCGATACCATCCGACGCTCTCTTTTTCCTGTTCGTTTTCGTCCCGTCTAAACTCGCGCCTTTTATCAATCGTATTATTCCTTTCCTCGCGTCTGCGTTTTTCTCCTTCTTCTTCACGTCGTGCCCACAACAGGACATTTTTGCCACGCGTTTCAACCCGTTGCAGGAGGCGCTCTTATTCTTCTGCCGGTGCACGTCTTGAGAGTGAAAGTGCAAAGTCTCCTCGCCTTCTAGAATTAAACTCTCATTCGCGGCTTTGAATATCTGTTCGACCGTCGTCGCATCTTGAATCAACGCGCCGATCGTCGTCGTGGCGGTCGTTTTATTATCCCTGTCGTCGTCACTTCCCGCCGTCGTCGCCGTCGCCAAAAACAACGTCCCCGTCCTTCTCCTCGTCGTCGTCGTCGTCGTCTTCTTCTTCTCACTCCTCCTCTCCCATCTCCTCGTTTTCGACGACGACGACGAAACGAGAGAAGAAGAAGAAGAAGAACAGCAGCAGAAGCAGAAGCGAGACGTCGTCATGTCCGAGAGTGAGTGAGAGCGAGAGAGTGAGAGAGAGAGAGAGCTCTTCTTTCTTCTCTCTTTTTCTGTCGTCTCTGCGGAGAGAGGAGAGGGGCCGCTTTTTTTTTGTGCAAAAAAAAAAAATCACAACGCGTTGTTGTTGTTGCTGAGACGCAACGAACTCTCACACGGCACAACCGAGCGTTACAAATAGGCACCACTCGCCCGCGCGCGCGGTACATTCTCTGCTCGAGAAAAAGAAGAAGAAGAAGAAGAAGAAGAAGAAGAAGAAGGGGTGAAATGATTCTGATTCGTCGACTCGTGAACAACGTTCTGTTGATCTTCACGCTTCTTTGTAAACTATTGACGTTCGTGCGACTCAGTTG
>Ga0181597_10002964_pt1 | contig 18076 bp, 17 predicted proteins | sample 041ome_5_FD_148647 | JGI IMG/M metagenome (GOLD analysis project Ga0181597, IMG submission 148647) | Coastal salt marsh microbial communities from the Groves Creek Marsh, Skidaway Island, Georgia - 041403US metaG (spades assembly) | ecosystem: Environmental > Aquatic > Marine > Intertidal zone... | reverse complement strand
ACTATATGCGTCAGAAATCAAATCATGTCAGTAAAAATACAAAAAAAATATACCTAATGTTAAATCTGATATTAAACCACCAAAAGTTGTTTTAAAGAAATATTTTCATTAAAATTTTATTTTTGTATATTCGTTTTGTCTTACCATACTGTAAGCTTTTATGCTTTTGTTAGACACAATAAATTGTGTATAAACAAACGATATACCTGACAGCATTAAAAAACAAGCTGCTATAATACCCCAATCTTGTTCATCCTTATGTATATTTTTTGTATTTAAATTTGACCAAACCAAAAACACAACAAGTGTTAACTGATAAACGCATAGAAAACAGTACCATAAAGGCTTTGATAACCATGAAAGCCGTTTTAGTATTTCCCCAGACAAATATTTTAACAAAAGAAAAAGTACTATCAAAATTAACAGAATTACTATTGTATATGAGTCATTGTCAGTAATACGGTTGTGATCAAGCATTAAATGAGTAATTACAGCGATTAAACATAAAATGAAAGCACTGCCGTCAATATAAATTTCTCTGATAATAAATAATTTTTTCTCAGACATATGCAATATGGACAAAATAATAGTTACAGTAAATGTAAACCACCATATTGATCTCCATATGACACCCTTTGAATTGATAGCAAGATTATCGTACCGTCCATATTTTTTTTGATTTTGTACTCCTGTGATTAGTTCTGTTGTATATGAGTTCATAAATTTATTAGATGGGTCAAGAGTTTTTCGATAGTCTTTAAATCTTTGATCAATTTTAATTTTATTTGTGTTGGAAGCATAATATTTCCCCCAATGCATTGATCCATTATGTTCTTTAATTATTTGCTCTACCGTAGAATGATATGTCTTAATTTCTTCATAAATATTTATCAACTGGTAATCGGCAAATGATAAATCAATAACACATGAATCTACTTTAGCAAAAGACAGCAATTCCGCAGATGCATTTAAACGTCTTATATAAACGGCTACAATGTATGGGTATGTAACTTCTTGAAGTTTATGAATAACTTGTAAACAATTATTCAATGGTACACTATATTCTGCACTAATAAAACCATACCCTGATACTATTTTCCACGCCTCTAAAATTGAGAGTCTTGTAGTTGAATCTGAATGTATTGTTTTTGTTAAATCAAAGACACGAAATGCATTTGATAGTAATACTGTACATGGTAGTACTACATTATCATACAAAAATGAAAATGCGTCTGATCCACTTTTTTTATATGGTATATTTTCTTCAATTGGGTCGTTGTAGGTGCAAAGTTGTACACTGTCCTGATACACTCCCCAAAAACTATCAAGCGTTGCTCCAAAATGTGGCTGTTTTAATGCATGTATGGCATTTATATAATTTGTCATTTTACAAGTTTTATTCAGAGATATTATTGGAAATGTTTGCATGGTGACACTGTAAACAATACCTAACATTCCCATGGAGCTCTTCCAATATTTTAAATCTGCAGCTTTAATTGAATAAATAGTTTTATTTGCCAACACCGCTGACATATTCAGTACATGGTTAGAAAATCCAACATATTGAGACCCATGTAATGATGTCATAATCGAACCACCAATAGTTTGATATTGTATACCACCAAAACCATACAACACTCTATTGTATTTTTGTAAGTATGTATTTACATACTCTATTTTGCATCCTGCATCCACTGTTATTATATTATTTATAAAATCTGGTTCTGAGCAAAAATCCAATGTCACTACTGTGTCATTTGAACATATTAAGGGGGACCATGAATGACCACCACCTGCTACTCGTATACCTTCATGATTCATAACTTCAAGTATATCACCTACAGATTTTGCTTTGACAATATGTTTGGGTTCACAAGATTTTGTGTCCCCCCAATTTCTCACTACCTTACCTTCAATTGGCGAACGATCTACACTTTTCAAAATTCTAATATGACCGTTGTATGTCGGTGATACTACATACCATAATGTGTAACAAATTGTCCAACAAAATGTAATAATGTATACATATACCCATTTTTTTCTAATAATTGAAACTGATGATAAACATACACATATGCCAAAATATAATAAAATACACAGGACAAATTCGATCATTTTAATAATGTTAATATTATTTTATACTAATTTAGAATAAATATATCTTTGTTTATGGTATTTAATATTTTACACTCAAACAAATGTACCATGAAACTGTAGGAATAATAACAATGCCATAAGCATTTCGTATAAATAATACTGATAATACATATAATATGTCATCGCACAGTCATGGATAAGCACCTACCCATCTCCATATCAAGGACAAGCACCTGCACCACCGCATGGTCATGGCAATTGAATAAATTTTTGTTTATTTTACAAACAAATCCAACCGATGATAATGGTGATTGTAAAGCTCAACAAGCATGTCCCGCAGGAACTCGAATTACACAATCAAAAATTAAATTTAATGCATGTGAATCATGTGGTGAGAATAGATATTCTGGTACAAATAGTAAAATATGTATATTGCAGGAACAAGCACCAGAGGGTAAATACATAAAAAATATAAATGACAAAACAAAAAAATATGAATTTGATGACTGTAAAAATGGCTTTAGTCCAAACAAAGGATATCGTTCAAAAGGGTGGTCAATTGAAAAATACTGTCAAGAGAATCCAACGGTTTGTCCAACACCTACAAGTGCACCTACAATACCAACAGACTGTAAACATATTTGTTCTACAAATGATCCATATACATATTCCAATTGTTTTACTAAGACAGAAAATGAATGTGTAGGTAATTGCTTATGGGTTCCTCAGCTAATATGGAATGTAGATTTTAGTGCATATAATGTAGATTCCAAGAAAGGGGAAGTATTTACTTCTCATCAATACCAAAAAATTTATAACCATACGGATGTTCAAACACTTATGGGTACCAATAAAATAACATCCTTATGTACACAACCAATTCATACAACTACAGTGGCACCTACAAGTGCAGCGCATATTGTTACAACTACAATGGCATAAAGACTACCAGGTATTGATATAACGTTTGATAGCAAAACGTACAATGTTTGTGAAAATGACATCCCATATGTTATATGGAATGGTTATCACAATATACAGGAAGTTTCAAAAGACGGATACGATAATTATGACTCCCAACTGTTTTGATACTATATAAATATATTAGTTGAATACAAATGATAAAAAAAGATTTAAAAATTCAAATTATAGCAATTCTATTTTTTATTGTTTTATATATATGTAGAATAAATGTGATTCCAGATACATTGTTAAGACAAGAACCAGTCAATTTATGGATAGATGATATGAAAAATCATGCAAGTAGTACAACATCACAATTTGGTGAAGATGGACTATTAAAATTTTTATTTTCTAATATTGAATCTTCAAATACATTCTTAGAGTTTGGTGCTCATTTAACAGAATCAAATACATTAGAATTAAGAAAAGAAGGTTGGAAAGGATGGTCTATTGATGCCACATCAGAATCTAATGAATTAAATTTTGCAGCATTTTATGTCAGGACAGATACCGTCAATGATATGATGGATCATTTAAATGTACCAAATCATTTAGGTCTTTTATCAATAGATATTGATTCCTTTGATTTTTTCTTACTGAAGGAAATATTATTATCCAGATCAGTTGATGTACTTTTATTAGAATTCAACCCAGCTTGGGCACAAGATTATTGCTCTCCACCTAATTTTTATTTAAGATATCATTGTGATCTGTGTTATGGAAATAGTTTATCAAGTTTTTATAAAATGTTGCAAAAAAAAGACTACCATTTAATACATGTTAGTGGTCTACCACACAATGCATTTTTTTTAAATGGTAAATATTTAAATTCACATTTTAAAATGAACAATGCAATGGAAAATTATGTTAAATTACCTTTAAAAACATTTAGTGTATTTGAAGACAACAAAAATGCTTATTTTAAATACAAAGATAAAATAGCAGAAGTATTTAACTGTGAAAATCCAATAAAACTAATAACATGTAAAGAAATTTATTTATTTAATGACATTTGCAATGCTTCTCCTAGAGGAGGGAGGTACTGTAAACAAATGCCATCTTATATGGATGATTGCAACAAAATTCCCTTTAAAATATGGGATGGATCTATGTTTAGTGGATCTTGTGGGAGTGGTAATCCAAATGCTCCTAAAAGAGACTAATATATACATGGAAAAAAAGGAGTCAATTTTCTTTGAGTAAAAAGGAAGTTATGAATGCTATCAATACAGGGGAAAAAGTACAACAAAATGATACTATTTTATGCAATGGTCCAAGGTTAGTGGAAAAAGATGGAAAATATATTATTATTGATCTTTATAAAAAAGTACATTCAAAATACTTGTTCTATATAAATTAAAATAAATTAAAACAAATATGACTGATTATAACAAAGTAAGATCTTTATGGGGTACTACAACTGATAGTAATCCTTTAACTATATTTGTTTCCCCTGTTTCAGATAAAACAGTTGTTGTAATTTGTCCTTATTGTACATGGGAAAATACACATCAAATTGATATAGATACACAAGGACATAGAGAGTGCGATGGACCAATTCAATCAAAAATAATTAATGGTGAAATACAGGAAGATTTTCAAATGTATCGCTGTCCAGGATACAATATATTTTTTTCTCCTGAAAAAACTAACTAAAACATGTAGCTAATAAATTAAATTATAAAATCATATATGGAATTATTCTGGAAATATTTCAGGATTATATAGTAGTAGTGTTAGTGGTACTCAGCATTCTCAACACTCTGACGATTCAGGTCAAATCCGGGGTACAGAAACTCCACAAGATGACGGAGGTAGAACCCGCAACTGAAGATCGTTTGAAAATAATTGTAAATTTTAAAAAAAACTATAAATTTTTCATATTTTTTTAAAAAAATGGATACAGACTCTATAGTCAAGAGATTCATACATGCTGTTCCAATTTGCAAGGCTTCTACAGACTCTTTCAATGATTTTGCAACAAAAAGGATTTCAGAATTGATCTCCTCTCTCAGACCCATTCATTGTTGCCATCATACCAATGATACCAAAAAAGAAATAACCCTAACTCTATCTGGTGGTACTCTCACACCACCTGTCATGTTAGAGCAAGATGGTACATCCAGACCAATCAAACCACAGGAATGTAGATTAAGAAACATTACATATGCATCTCCTCTATACATTGATGTCACTGTAAAAAGAAACAACAAGACAACCATACTTAGGGATGTGTATTTTGGAAGAATACCTATCATGATTTATTCTTACATTTGTCATTTAAAAGACAAAGATAGAATTAAAAATGATGAATGTCCGATGGATCCTGGAGGATACTTTATTATACATGGTATGGAAAAGTCTTTGGTTGGTCAAAAAGCACCGATGTACAATAGATTAATCACTTACAAGAGAAACACATCTTGTGCTGTAGCAGTAAAATCAGAGAAAAACCACAGAGTCTATGTGACGACTCTAAAATTCAAACCCAATACAGCTGTAACATGTACCTTTCCCAGATTACAACATGAAATTCCAGTTATGGTACTCTTGTTGACCTTGGGAAATACTTTAGAAGAGATTCAATCAGCTTTCACCGATCAAGAATTGGTATTGCTTGGACCATCTTTTAAAAACCTACCTGACAATCCAAAAGATCATGTGGTGATTAGAGAAGTCTATAAAGTGACTTCTACCAAAGAAGAAAGACTGAGAGATACATTAAAAAATTTATTTCTACCTCATATGGAAATGCAATACAAAAGTTTATATGTGATAAACATGATCAAAGAACTATTAGCAGTATCAACAAATAAGATTCAGCCTACAGATAGAGACTCTGTAGCTAATCAAAGAGTAGAGATGTCTTGTACTCTACTCTCTACATTGTTCTTGCATTTAATGATTAAAACATCTAATGATCTAAGATTAATGATAAACAAATACTTAGGAAAATTAAAAAATGTTACAGATCAGAAATTATTAAAAATGTTTAATGATAATACCAGTATTACTGATGGCTTTCAGTATGCCATGTCTACAGGAAATTGGAACACTTCTTTTGTCAACAGAACACAAAGAGTAGGAGTAGCTCAAGCTTTGCAAAGATTATCTCAGTTAGCAACTATTTCTCAATTAAGAAGAATTAGCTCTTCCATTAACTCTGAACAAAAATTGACCAAACCCAGATATTTACATGGTTCGCATTGGGGTAGATATTGTCCAGCAGAGACTCCAGAAGGTATGAATGTGGGATTAGAAACACAATTGAGTGTTCAAGCATATGTATCTTTGCACACAGACCCAAATGTCATTTCCAAAGTGATTGCACAATACTTGATGCCAAAATGCATGGCAAATGTCAACAAAGGAATTAGTGTTTATATTAATGGTATTTATGAAGGTAATACTGTAAAAGCACATCAATTGGTCAATACTGTTAGAAATGGAAGAAGATCAGGTCAATTCTCCAAAGATATGTCTGTTTCTCTTAATAACAATATTCATATTTCTACTACTGCTGGTAGGATATGTAGACCGTTATTGATTTGCAATGATGGTGTGGAATATTTAAAAAGAGGAAATGAAGATATGTCCTGGACAGAAATGTTGACCAATGGAATTATTGAATATTTAGACTGTGAAGAGGAAGATACCATGTTGGTAGCCTTTCACTGGTCTGAAGTGAAACACCATACTCATGCTGAAATTGATTGTGTTATGATTAATGGTGTTAGTGCTGGATGTATTCCTTATTCTGATAGAAATCCTGCACCGAGAAACACTTATCAGAGTGCTATGGGAAAGCAAGCACAGGGTGTTGCACAGCTCAATTATAGACAAAGGTATGATACAACTTCTAATATTTTGCAGTACACACAAACCCCTTTGGTGTCTACCAGACTAGCCAAACTATATGGCAACCCCCAAGCAGGTTTTAATGCTGTTGTTTGTGTATGTCCTTTTATGGGATATGGTCAAGAAGATTCCATAATAGTCAACCAGTATGCTCTAGACAGAGGCATGGCAAGGGCTGATCATTACAAAACCATCAAAGACTCTATTCATTCCAAAGAAAAAACATTATTTGAAAGACCATCTAAAAAGAAAAAATTTGCCAAATATAATAAATTGGACAAGGATGGCTTGGTCCGACCAGGAACAAACATCCAAAAAAGAGATGCCATTGTAGGCAAAACAAAAGATAAAGAAGATATTTCTATTTTATCTGAATTGAATGGTAGAGTGGATTCAGTCATCATGCATGAAGGTAGAGGGGGTGATAAAGAGATTAAATGTAGAATAAGAACCACACAAATACCTACCATAGGAGATAAATTTAGTTCTAGACATGGTCAAAAAGGTACTATAGGTTTAAAAGTGTTAGGTGAAAATTTACCTTTTAATATGGATGGTATATCACCAGATATTATAGTTAATCCACATGCTTTTCCTTCTAGAATGACCGTTGGACATTGGTTAGAGATGTTGACTGGCAAAGTATCTGCATTAGGTGGAAAAACAGCAGATGCATCACCTTTCAATGGGGTCAAAGTAGAGGATATATCTGCTGAATTGAAAAGGTATGGCTTTCAACCCATGGGAAATGAAGTATTGATAGATGGAATTACAGGAGAAATGCACACAGTTCCTATATTCATGGGATGTATTTTTTATCAAAGGTTAAAACATATGGTAGATTATAAGATCCATGCAAGAGGAAGAGGTAGGAGAAATGCATTGACAGGTCAACCAAATGATGGTAGATCCAATGGAGGTGGTTTAAGGGTAGGAGAAATGGAAAAAGATTCCATGAATTCACATGGTGTACCATATTTAATCAATGAGAGAATGTTAATATCTTCAGATGCACATGAAATCAGAGTATGTCCGAAGTGTCATAATCAATTTAACATCAAAGATTATGTTTGTACTGTGTGTTCCTCCAAAGCAAAAACAGTACAAATTCCTTATGCAGCAAACTTGCTTATGATGGAATTGCAGAGTATGTGTATCAATACTAAAATAATAGTTTAATAATATAGAAAGTATAAATATAATTATTAAAATGAGAAAAGATCTATACATTAATGATTTTAATATTTCTGGAAAAATTTTGACTCTTTTCACCTCCTTGAATTGTATAATTTTTATTCATATTTAAAATAGACTTTTGTGCACAAATCAATATCAGTACCTAATTGTTTTAATATTTTCGTGTCTATCTTCGACTTTACAACAATGTGTCTTAATCCTTTGAATATGTGCATTTGATCAATCTCATGTGGTTTTATATATACAATGAATGCATCAAAATCGTATGTATTAACAACAAACATATCGATATCTTTTAATGCCATGCTCCAAAAGTGATGACTTTTGTATTCAAATCGATTAACTTTTTGTATTTCTGCTTTGTGCCCTAAAAATCGCATATTAGAAACAAGAAAATATTTCATTTGGAGAGTATTTTATACCTATATATCTAATGTTGTTTTTAAAAAATGGGATTCTGGACTCCAGGGCGATCAAACGATAAAATGCACGAATACATTGGAAAAAATGGATTAACATTATTATTAATACCAAGAAAAGGTCTTGCTGTAACAACTGCCAACATTACTTACCATGTTGGATCAAGAAACGAAGGCTTAGGACTAAAAGGTGCAACACATTATTTAGAACACGGTATGTTTAAAGGATCTCAACACTTTCATGGTAAAAATGGTATGTGGAAATTAGAAGAAATGGGTATGTACATGAATGCGACTACTTACACAGACAGAACCAACTATTTTGAAGTCACAGAAACAGACCACTTATACGACGCTGTTGTACGTGAAGCCGATCGCATGGATGCTCCACTCTTGACTCAAGAATTATTGGATTCAGAAATGACCGTCGTACGTAACGAATTTGAACGCGGAAACAATAATGACTTTGAAATTGCACATAAACGTATGACTGCAACTGCCTTCATGGCGCATCCATACCATCATTCAACCATTGGATGGAAATCCGACATTGAAAATGTAAAAGCAGAATCATTGCAAGAGTTTCATCGAACTTATTATATTCCAAACAATGCCACATATACATTTGTTGGAAACTTTGATCCAGAAAAAATCAAAGATATGGTAGAAAAAGCATTTTCAAAGATTCCGAAAGGAAAAGATATACCAGAAATGTATACTAAAGAACCAGCTCAGATGGGTCAACGGAGAGTTTCCATTGAAAAACCTACGAAAACATCATTGTTGGGTATGGGATTTAAATCGGTACATGGAATGCATCGAGATGCTATCGTCAACGAATTATTATGTCTATACCTGACCGACGGACCTGAATCGGTTGTTGAACCATTACGAAAAGCCAACAACATACATGATGTCATGGCTTCTTTTGAACGTATGAAAGATCCTTACCTATTCACTTTGTGGATCACTACAAATTTTGCTTCCAAAAATTCTCTTTTACAGGCAGAAGACGATATTATGCATGTTCTTAGTAATTTGAAACCACCTACCGTTCAACATCTTGATACCATGAAACAAAAGTTAAGATTTAAATGGAAAAACAGTATGGAATCAACACGGGGAATGGCTTCAGAGGTTAATGAAGCCATTGCAAGAGGCAATGCCTTTGATGTCTACGAACGATTTCGTGTGTTAGATTCTATTCAAGCAAGCGATTTGGTCCGTGTATCAAAGCAATTTGATACTCGTCAATCCACAGTTGTTCATGTGTTGCCTGGTAAAGCTGCACCTGGTGAAATCGATACTACTGATTATAAGATGCCTGCTTTCAAGACTAGTCCTGTAAAACTAATAGCTCCAGAAATAAATCAACTTAATTTTGCTGAGCAAAGTATTATTGATAATACTCATTCTCATACCATGTATGATTCAAGCAAAAACCATTTAAGACTTTCGTTTCAAGGTCAAACCAACTTTACAGCAAGGGAATACGTCGCAAGATTGGTTTTGGCACAGATGTTAACAAAGGGTGTACATTTTAATAATGGTTCCTATGATGCATCCGAAGTTAAACAAATGTATGATAAAAACGGTATTGAAAGGAATTTTAGTGTATCTGACTATGGTATTCGTGTCCATTTTGTATCACCACTGAATACAAAATGTTTGACATTATTAAAAAAAGAGTTGCAAAATCCAATGCTTAATAATTCCGACTTTGAGTACATTCGAAGTCGGCTTGGTTCAGAGCTACGTGGTTCATCTTCCAATGTCAATACCATGGCAAACATACTACTCAATCAACAATTATTCTCTCGTGGATTGCATTATCGATATTCTATTCATGAAATGGTCAGTGCACTTAATGCTCTAACCTACAATGAAGTTCGTGATCAACACTTGAATATGTTGAAAGGAACATCTGTCATGACAACTTTAGGACCAAAAGATATTTCCTTTAATATAAACGAAAAGGGTTTAAAAATGGAAAAATCATTCAAAAATAGTTCACCGAGAGATATACAGATGAATATTCCTGGAAAAACATCATGTACTGTGTTAATGGGCGCACATGTAGATGGATCCTTGGCAACTCAAATTGCTGTAGGATGCCTTGGAAACGGATTTAGCGGTAGATTAATGAAACACGTAAGAGATAAATTGGGTCTGACCTATGGTATTGAAGCTTATGTCAATACAAAACAAAATACTATGCATATTACCTCTACCTTTAACCCAGATTTATTGAAACGTGGTATAGAAGAATCTAGAAAAATCATTGACGAGTGGAGAGAAGGTGTCACACAAAAAGAAATAGATATTCAAAAATCAATACTCAAAGGTATTCGAAATGTCCGATTCGATAATCCATCCAATATTATAAATTCAATACATATGTACAAGTTAGAAGGAAAAGATATCCAAAAGATGGACGATTACGAGAAAGAAGTGGATAATATTACATTAGAACAAGTAAATAAAGCAATAAATAATGTACACAATCTAACTACTGTTATTGTTGGCAGTCTCAAGAGTGTATAAAAAACGTTTTATAATATGCCTATAATGCATACCAGACATGATAAAATTAGCACAGTATGTTGCATATACATAATCTTTTTTCATTTTCCATCTATCATCAAAATCTCTGGACATAATTCTACCTCTAGGCTTTGTAAATACATTGTATAAATCACCGTTTATATAAAATGTTTCTATTCTACCTATCATAACTGCCATGGCATATAAATCATTTCGTATTGCTTCAACTTTGTTCTGTGGTTTTCCAAGCTCTGGTGAAAAATGTTTGGTACGTACCCAAGGTCGTTCATGTACAAAAAGAGGAAAATCTCTTTTCATAAAAGCATAATCAACATCGGCAAAAAAAAATTTGATATGATTTGTACAGATATCAACAAATATGTTTTCTGGCTTTATATCTTGTAAATAAATTCCATCGGCATGTAGTTTTCTTAGTGTAGGAACTAGTGTTTTAATCAAATGGGATACATCTACATTATCCTCCCTTAAATATTCAAACAAATCCATGTCATAGCGTTTCATTCTTCCATAAAACATACCTCTATACCAATACATGTCTTCATAATTTGCTACATGATTGATTATTTCTAATTTTAAGTGCAATCGCCTACGTCGACAATATTCAACGTGAGATATTGGTTCAATAATATATACATACTCAGCTAAAAATACTTTCTTTTTATCGCCTTTCATTGATCCACGTCCGTAGCGTATCAATTTGAATAATTCCAATACAAAGGATGGTGCATAATTAGGAACTTTTGCTTTTAGATGTTGATGATTTATTTGTACATGACGATTTCCCATTTAAAAATATTTAATTGTATATTTATATCCGTCTTTTTTCACTATAAATTAAAACCTTTTTATTTTAAAATGTGGATTTGGTGGTACTCACTAGCGGTTAATATGTTTTTATGGTTAAAGTCATTTGGCATGTATTCTACAATACCATTGGTTTTGGTCATCGTTTTCGGTCTATACGATGTATTATGCAAAGCTAAACAATACGAAGAGTATGCATTTGAACTTTTATTGGTATGTATTGGCATAGGAATACTACTGTTGATAATGGTCTTTAATATTTATACATTTAGCATATACCTTGCATTTATGGTATTTGTATACCTTTTGAAAAAAGGAAAAGATATTTTTATCTATCCACCAACATTTATTCGAATTGCCAATGCTTTTAGTTTTACCTCTTCTATTCTTACCTACTTTTTTTTATATGCATCCATGGAAAATGAAGTTGAAAAAACTATTCCATTAATACCATTTGCCATTAATTTCCTGACAGAATGTATTATATTATTTAGAATATCCAGAGGAAACATTCAGGGTCTTACCAAAGACTTTTGTATGGACTTGGCATACAATCGAGCACTCTTTTCTATTTCTACCATTATTTTGTTTCTAATTGCTATTTTGTATAGCATTTCTATACTACCAGAATATATCATTTTTTCATCTTCTACAATACTCTATGCAGTTGCTCTGTTATATATCAATTTGGATAACATGAATATGATCAAATGTCGCCCGCTATATTCCAATCTAAAAAACAAAGATATAAATGAATAAATCAATCAATAAAATGGATGAAAATTTATGGGTGAATTTAAAAGTTATTTCCAAGCTAGAACCCTTTCAAAAAATAAACACTAGATCCAGACTCTTTCAAATTACATCTCAAGGAACCACTCTATTAGATAGCTTTCAAAGATGGTGGTCGAAAAGTTCACGTTCTTCAGATTTTGACCGTATCAAAGATTTATATGAGTTGGCAGAAAAATCAACATCTGATAACAAACGATTAGTACAACATCTAACGGATTCCTTAAAAGGATTAGCCTCATTGCAAAAAACATACGAAGACGATATTACATTAAAAGCACGCATTGATTGTCTAATAGAACATGTACATAAAATTATTGAGACAAAAAACGGATAACTTCAACTGCAGAGTCATAATTTTGCTTACCATATTGTGTTAAACATTGATGTATTTTGTCCATCTCAACAAAATCTTTTAAAAAACTCAACATTTTAAAATCTTTATTTTTAATTGCATGGTGCACAGGGGACATTTGATTTGAATCTAAGAATTCATTAATCAAATAAGACTTTTTTAAAAACAAAGAATCTTGCAATTGATTGAGTATACAACATACCATGTTATATTTCGATTCCTTGACAGCCAAATGAAATGGTGAATATCCTGCATAATTCTTTACACAAATTGATCCCAACAAGGGTTTAACAGCTAAATTATTGTCTGCCAACACTGCATAATGAAGAGGAGTATTTCCATCATTATCCATATTACCTAAATCTGCATTAGTCGTCAATAAAAATTGATACGCATCTGGATATTCTACTGCATAATGCATTGGAGTACGATTGTTGTCATCCATTACTTTAAAACTGTAATGTTCTCGATGAAGTCTGTCCAATAGATTTACATCTCTGACTGCCCAACAACCTATAGGGATATTGTTTACATATGTGTATTGATCTATTCTTTTATATTTCAACTCTTGAGGACTCAAATAATTTTTAGTATTTACTACACCCATATATATTAGAAAACAAAAGTATAAATATATTCATAAATATAAAATATTACCTTTCAAAAAAACCACAATATTAAAAAAAATATAATATAAACATTTTTTTTTACAATGTATAAATATCCCAGGTTTTTTTACAAATGGAACAACCCAGAGACGGCGTATCTGTCTACACCAAATCCAATTGCTTTTATTGTACTAAAATGAAAGAACTGTTTCCAAATGCACATTATATAAACTGTGACAAATATCTAGAAGATACAGATGCTTTTCTAGATTTTATAGACACTTTAACTGATCAAAATCCTACCAAGTTTCCTATGGTATTCAAAGACAAAATATATGTTGGAGGGTTTAAAGAAGCAGAAAACATGGTCTTAAATTTAAACACTGACTTTTAAGTACTTAATTTTTTTAATCTCTTTTTCAATAACTTAATTTGTTTGTTTTTTCTTTTTCTTTCTTTGATTAATATATCTTTTTCCATTTCTAAATGATTTTCTTCCATAAAAGATAACTCTCTTAAATTAGTTAATTTGTACACTTTAATCTTAGGAATGTTTGTGTACCCTTTTAAAACCATTTTATGTCGAATAAGTGTCATCAAATTAGTTATTTTCTTGTTGATCTTATCAATAGACCATAATCCTCTCTTCATTTTTAATTTTCGATTACCAAGAATAAGTTTTTTTACTTGCTTAAATGCTTTTTTTTTAAAACTTTTTCTTGGTAATTTCATCTCTTGACGAATCTCACTTAATGTTTTCTTTCCATAATAAACATCTGTCCAACCAGATGCTGCTAGTGTATGATTTGTTTTCTTTTTCTTTGTTGATTGTCCTACTTCTTTTATATAAGATGCAAATGAAGAAGGCGCATCAAAAGCATATTTTTCATACAAAATCTGACCATACTTTGTTAATTTTGCTTTGTATTTTACTCCAAGGTATACCATATGTACCTTCCTAGGTTTTAAACCATTTCTCATTAAATCGAAGAGTGTCGTTGCAATCATTTTTTTTTCATGGAGTGTATGAGTGTTTGATAGTGTGTGTATGAGTGTTTGATAGTGTGTGTATGAGTGTTTGATAGTGTGTGCATAGACGGTAGGTGTAAAAAAGACCTTATTTTAGAAAATTCTATCCCAGATTTTTTTCATGGAGTGTATGAGTGTTTGATAGTGTGTGTATGAGTGTTTGATAGTGTGTGCATAGACGGTAGGTGTAAAAAAGACCTTATTTTAGAAAATTCTATCCCAGATTTTTTTCATGGAGTGTATGAGTGTTTGATAGTGTGTGCATGGACGGTAGGTGTAAAAAAAGACCTTATTTTAGAAAATTCTATCCCAGATTTTTTTTATCAAAACTTGAATTTATACAATATATGAATAGCATAATAATATCAAAATACCACACAAACAACTACTGGAACCTACCATACACCAAAAACAAGTTGACTGAAAATAAGTAAAAGTTATTAAAAAAGAAAAAGTATAACAAAAAAAAATAAGACATGCCTAAAATATTAAAAAAACAAAATGACAACATATCTAAACAAATTATAAAATCTTATAATAAAACAGATTTATTAAATATAAAAAGTAAACAAATTTCTTCTCAAATAGTTAGAAAAATATTTAATGACAGTTGGTATTATATAATGATAAGTAATGATTTACCAAATGAAGATTTTGAATGTACATGTCATCAGTATTCTAGATATGGATGTAAGCGTTGTAGAACAGGATGCTACATAGATTAAAAGATTTTATATTGTTCTAATACCATTTTTTTTCTATTTTAGGCTTTAGAATTTTCTACCCCGGATTTTTTTTATGCTACAAACGATCGCTGTGAGGTGGGTCTACAGTTCGATTCTTTTTAAAATTTTCAGCTTAGATTACAAAATATACTATTAAATATGTTTCATATAGTGTGACACTAAAATTTTAAATTTATTTTTCTTGTTTTATTGGTACTATCATCAGTTTGTTGTTGTCTTTTCTTTTTAATGGAAGGATTTATCCAATTCTTTAAGACATCTTTAATAGTTAAATTGTCTATGTTTACTTCATAATCATTTTCACCTCGAATATATGTTTTTTGTATAAACACATCATATGAATCTTGTAAAAATGATTGAACTGTCTCTTGAATCCTTTTAAATGGAAATTCTCTATCTTCAAAGGTTATTAAATTGCCACCTAATCCAACAATGTTTGTGAGTTCTTTACTAAATAAGTATTTATCCCTTTGCCTACATGCAGCAGGGTCTGAGAAACCAAATAATCCTATACATGTTATCCTTTCTTGAAATATCCAATGTACAAATTTAGAACAATTGAATTTGTTATCTTCACACCTCACCGAATCTAAGGCTTCACCTAGTTTAACTGCCTTTTTGCGTACATTTGGTAGAGATTTGGGTATATATTTCTCGGGTTTTTTTGGTAGATATTTTGGTAGATATGATTGTTCTCTTTGGTATTTGTATTTGTCTGTAGTTTGTATATTGACACATCTTAGCATATAAGTTCCATCATCTAAATCATTTTCTTGTATGTTTTCATCATGTGTATATAATTCTACTTCTGATTCTTCGGTTGATGTTTTTTCTTTCCATGCAAGTATTCTTGACAAATGACCTTTTCGAAGTTGTCCCATATCTATAATTTTGTAAGATCCTGAATTTGCAACACATCTTACATCTTCACATTTTCCATTTACCTTTGGTTTGTAAAAAAGTAATCTTAAAAAGTCAGATACAAATGGTTTTGGTATACTATATTGGTCTGGTGATGTAATCGCTGCTGTATTCCCAGTTGATGGACCTAACCCAAGGCTTGTTATTAAATATGGTGTAGACTGGTTTTGTTTTTCTGTACGAATGTTATAATTTGGAAATACAATAAACATTGTTGCATGTTTACCTTGGTATATTTTATTATAATCAGATGCTACAATGAATAAAACTTTTTTCTTATTTTCAATTGCCCAGGATAATTTTCTGTTAATAAATACATTTTCTTTCTCTACATCTAATCTTTTACGTATAATATTCGTTTCATTTGCACAATATGCTACCCCACCATCGTTTAAATTATAAGAGTAATCTGCAGAAGAATCTTCGTAATCGGATATTATTACTTTATTATCTACCACTCTTATGTCGTCTTGTTTAACTTCAAATAAACTTACCATTGATGTACATGGTTTGAAATCTTGATTAGCTGTGATATATTTAAGTGTATTATATATGAGCTCTTTTTTATCTTTAGTTATATCTCGCAGAGAATAATTTTGAATCGTGTTTTTATCCGTTCTTAAAAGCAATTCATATTGTGTTTCTAAATCAATTAGTTTTCTTAATGTTTCTAAATAAAAATCTTGTGGATCCTTGCGACATGGAACGAAACTTAAAATATAGGATTTCATTTCATTATAAGTGATATCCCAGCCATTGTTTTTCAAATCTAAAATTGCTTCTTGTAATTCCTCTTTTAAGGTTTCGTCCCAACAATCATTACCACTTCTATGTCTATTAAAAATAAGTATAACCCAATATTTTATTTTATATAAATAATGTAATTTTGCAATTCTATATTCATCAAATTTTTTTTGATTAGAAGGCGGTTTTATCCACTTAATGTCTTCCATTATAAGTATTTTAATATTTATATAAATACTCTATGAAATTAAATTATATTTTAAAATTAAGTGTTGTATAACAGTATGCTATATAGATTACATCTATTACCATTATTTTAGGCTTTAGAAAATTCTATCCCGGATTTTTTTTTATTTTGGACTTTAGAAAATTCTATCCCAGATTTTTTTTAGCTTTTGCATCTTTGATAGCGTGTATATCAATAATATAACAAACAACTAAACCATTTATAAATATGCCAAAATATTTGAAAAAACAAGAGAGATTAACATTAGAATCAAAAAAAAAGTCAAACCCATGCTGTATATGCATGACTGAAACCAAAAAATGCAACAGAATAAAAAAAAATTGCACTTGTCCAACCACCATGCATGATGACACAGGAAAAAAGGTTTGTGATCATTCATTTTGTTTTAAGTGTATAAATAAATGGAGCAAAGAAAATAACACTTGTCCATTATGTAGAAAAGAATTTGAAAAGTTAAAATGTAATAAAAAAATCTACAATGTTGAAAAAAAAAGATTTGATGAAGTGATTAATCTAATAATACAATTAGAAGAAAATCCACATCTAAGAATCAGTTTTGCATTGCATTATTTTGATAATGATTCATTCACTATTTTAGTGTGGAGTCATATAAAATTATTACTATCAAGATTAGGACAGGACAATGAAACTTTACAAAACATTCTTCCCAATGTACATAATATGTCCATGCTATTTTGATCGAATGTCAAGAGTATAGTAAAAATATTTTT
>Ga0181597_10002953_pt1 | contig 18115 bp, 20 predicted proteins | sample 041ome_5_FD_148647 | JGI IMG/M metagenome (GOLD analysis project Ga0181597, IMG submission 148647) | Coastal salt marsh microbial communities from the Groves Creek Marsh, Skidaway Island, Georgia - 041403US metaG (spades assembly) | ecosystem: Environmental > Aquatic > Marine > Intertidal zone... | reverse complement strand
GCCTTTGTTTCACATACATGGCTTGGTGGCCGCCGTCTCGGCGACATTTGCATCGGGCGGGTCAATTTATTGCACGCATGGATTTAACGCCATGAATTTCTTTGCGATGATGTCAGAGGCGCGTCCAACATGGTACACGGCCGTCCCGACGATGCATCAGGCGATTTTGTCTCGTGCGGGGCGCAATGCCGATGTGATTGCGGATGTGCCGCTGCGCTTCTTACGCTCTTCCTCGGCCTCATTGCCCGCGCAGGTGATGGAGCAGTTGAACAAAACATTCAACGCCCCGGTGATCGAAGCCTATGGCATGACCGAGGCCGCGCACCAGATGTGCTGTAATCCGCTGGATCGCCAAAAACCGGGATCTGTTGGCGTGGCCGCAGGACCAGAAGTGGCGATTGCGCATGAAATTGAAAACCGAATTGTGGGCGGAACGGGCGAGGTTGTTATTTCAGGTCCAAACGTCACGCCTGGATATGAAAGCAACCCAGAAGCCAACGAAAAGAACTTTTTCGAATTTGAAGGCAAACGGTGGTTCCGCACGGGCGATCAGGGCGCATTTGACGCTGATGGTTTCCTGGAACTGACAGGCCGCCTAAAGGAAATCATAAACCGCGGCGGGGAAAAGATTTCACCGCTTGAAGTTGACGGTGTCCTGATGGATCACCCCAGCATTCAACAGGTTGTCACATTCGCTTTGCCCCATCCCAAATTAGGGGAGGAGGTCGCTGCTGCCGTCGTTTTGCGCGAAGGGCACGAGGCAAGTGAAAAATCAATCCGCGAATTTGCCGCCGAACGTATGGCCGATTTCAAAGTGCCGCGTCGTGTTATCATCATGGATGAAATACCCAAAGGGGCCACAGGCAAAATGCAACGGATCGGCATGGCCGAAAAACTTGGCCTTGTTGCTGCGGAGTAAAAGATGAAAGTTTGTATTTTTGGGGCAGGCGCCATTGGCGGCTATATGGGCGTAAAATTGGCCAAGGCGGGCGCAGATGTCAGTCTGGTTGCCCGTGGTCCACATTTGGCCGCGATGCAGGAAAAGGGCCTGACCCTGATCGAAGAAGGCGAAACCACAACCGTTCCCGTCACGGCCTCGGATGATCCAGCGGCATTGGGTGTTCAGGATTATGTGATCGTCACGCTTAAGGCTCATTCAGTGCCCCCCGTCGTGTCCAAAATGGCCCCCTTGATCGGGCCAAACACCACGATTGTGTCAGGTGTGAACGGTGTTCCATGGTGGTATTTCCATAAATTAGAGGGCGCGCATGAAGGCACCCGATTAGACAGCGTTGATCCAGGCAATGTGCAATGGGATGGATTTGGCCCTGATCGCGTTTTGGGATGTGTGGTTTACCCCGCGGCAGAGGTGATTGAACCCGGCGTCATAAAACATATCGAGGGCAATCGCTTTTCTTTGGGTGAACCAGATGGGTCAAAATCGGACCGCGCGCAGGCATTATCAAAAATCCTTGCCAACGCGGGGCTAAAGGCCCCTGTACGTCCAAAATTGCGTGATGAAATTTGGGTGAAGCTGTGGGGGAACCTATCGTTTAACCCAATTTCTGCACTCACCCATGCAACACTTGACGTTCTGTGCACTGATGAGGGTACCCGCGCAGTTGCCCGCAACATGATGGTTGAAGCGCAGGAAATCGCAGAGCGATTGGGCGTGAAATTCCCAATTGATGTGGATCGCCGCATCGCAGGGGGAGCAGCCGTTGGGGCGCACCGTACCTCGATGCTACAGGATTTGGATCAGGGGCGTCCGATGGAAATTGATGCTCTTGTTGCTTCGGTTCAGGAATTGGGCAGCATCACAGGAGTGTCCACACCGACCATCGATACTGTTTTGGGGCTGATCCGACTGCGTGCGCGCACCGCGGGCCTTTATTCGTAATTCTGCACAAGCGAAGGACACAGAAATGTATGCACAGTTGAAAATCGCAAACACGATTGCCGCAGGACCAGGGCCAGGGAATACAGACCCCCGTGTTTTACAACAATTCGCCAGTGCGGGTTTGGCCGATCATATGCATCCCGATGTGTTGAACGGAATGATCGAATGTAAACATATGCTGCGTGCGATTTGGGGTACGGAAAATACCTACACATTTGGCGTTGCTGGCACCGGGTGGAGCGGTTTGGATTGTATGATCGCGGCCGTTCAACCAGGTGATAGCGTTGTGGTGTTTGTGAACGGCACGTTTTCAGGGATTGATGCCCTGTCATTACGGATGAAGGCCGCCACGGCCGAGGAATTGGCCGCAAATCCAACGGATCCAGATGCGGCCTCTGTGAATGTGATCACAATTGCTCATGGAACATCCGTGGATGGCAATACGATTGAACAGGCGCTTGCCACCCATAAACCCAAATGGGCACTGATGGCGCATTATGAAACAGGATCAGGTCGGATCAATGACATTCGGGGGTTTTCAGATGCCTGTTTGTGTCATGGGGTTTTGGGGATGGTGGATGCGGTCAGCTCACTTGGTGTTGCCGATTTTCGCATTGATGATTACCCGGGCGTGGCCGCATGGGCATCCTGTCCACAAAAAGGGATCTCTTGCCTGCCACTGACCTATGCGCCCGTCAGCTTTCGTCAGGACTATATTGATGTCTTAAACCAATCAGGCGCGCGTTGTTTTGTGCATCACCCGCTGATGGAGGCGCGCCATTGGGGCATTATGGACGGCCAAGACGTTGAAAAAGGGGCCTATCACAGAACACATTCCGCCTATGCCGTTGCAGCCTTTCATGAAGCGCTGCGTTTAACATTGGCTGAAGGATTAGCAAACCGCGCTGCGCGATATGCAGCCTGCGAGGAAATCTTGCGTCGCGCCTTTACGGCCATGGGATGCGAGGTGACGTCAAACATGACCTCTTTGGTCGTCTTGAACCTACCGCCGAACATGGCAGGGCGCGAAATGGAATTTGTCACCTATTGTCGGTCGCAAAATTTCGGTATTTGGCCGACTTTGTCACAGCCGACCCAAGTGCGCGTTGGTATCCTGAACCTACTTAGTAACGCGGATATCAATGATATTGTCACCCGTTTTGGCGCGGCACTGCTGGATTTAGGCGGATCATATGATGTCGCAGAAGTTGATCAGATCGTTGGGTCCCTTCAGGCAAGTTTGGCAGCAGAATGAGCAAAGCAAAAATCCTTATCACCCGCAAATGGCCCCAAAGCGTCGAGGCGGAGTTGATGAAACACTATGACGTTCAATGCAACGACAGCGATGTCGCAATGACGGTTGATGATTTACGCGCGGCATTGGGTGAATATGACGCCATATTACCAACCGTGACGGACAATATGGGCGCGGCCGTTTTCGAAACCGCTACCATTCGCACAAAGGCGATTTGCAACTATGGCGTTGGGTTTTCGCATATTGATGTCCCTGCGGCGCAGGCGGCGGGCATCACGGTGACAAACACACCTGATGTCCTAAGTGAATGTACCGCAGATATCGCCATGACACTGATGCTGATGGTGGCGCGTCGCGCAGGGGAAGGCGAACGAGAGGTCCGCGCAGGTGCATGGAGCGGTTGGCGTCCGACCCATCTGATTGGCAAAAAGGCAAGCAATAAAAAGGTGGGGATCGTCGGATTTGGCCGCATTGGCCAAGAGTTCGCACGCCGTGCGCATTTCGGGTTTAATTGCGAAATTTTTGTTCAAAACCGATCACAAGTGGCCCAAAATAAATTGGACGCATTCAATGCAACACAGGTGCCCGATTTGGAAACTTTGTTCCAAACCTGTGATGTTGTCTCGCTTCATTGCCCAGGGGGTGCTGCGAACCGCCATCTGATAAACGCAGACATCATGGCCCAGTCAAAATCGGGCCTGATCTTGATCAACACCGCCCGTGGTGAGGTTGTGGATGAAGCAGCCTTGGCCCAAGCGCTTCAAAATGGCACGATTGGGGGCGCGGGATTGGATGTGTTTGATGGCGAACCCAACATTATGTCCGACACCCTAAACGCGCCAAGCATTGTCATGTTGCCACATCTGGGCAGTGCAACGGATGAAACCCGAGTTGAAATGGGAATGCGTGCGATGGAAAATCTGAACGCGATAATGACAGGCAAGGCACCACGCGATCCTGTGACCTAATCGTCGTATTGAAATTTCGGCATCAATCCATAGATCAGTTCCGTAACTTGCAGGGCTGATACATGGAAAATTTCTGGGACAAACGCTACGCGGGTGCGGGTTTTCTTTTTGGAACGAAACCTGCGGCGGGGCTGATTGCCCTTGAACCCCATCTTGTGGCGGGGGGCAAAACGCTGGTCGTTGCGGATGGAGAGGGGCGCAATTCCGTCTATCTCGCCTCGCGTGGATACGAGGTGCGTGCTACAGATTATTCGCAGGTCGCCCAAACCAAGGCCAAGGCCTTGGCGAAAGAGGCAGGCGTTGATGTGGAATTTGTCCTGTCTGATATTTACGATTCTGGGCGGAGTGATGAGGTTTACGACAATGTGGTTGCGATCTTTATCCAATTTGTCCCGCCCGAACGGATGGTTGAAATATTCACCGCACTTGCGCGTGCCACACGCGCAGGGGGCACATTGTTGATCCACGGATATACCCCCGAACAGGTCGCCTTGGGTACGGGTGGCCCAGGCAATCCCGATCATATGTACACACCCGATATGCTGGCAGATGCGTTTTCCCACATGCAGATCACAGTCAACCGTGCCTATACCGCCACCCTAGACGAAGGCCGCGGCCACTCCGGCCCCTCAGCCCTGATTGATTTCGTGGCTAAGGGATAGAGGGGGATCGTAAAGGTATCATGAATTCACACCAAATCTCATGTTCCACTCGGCGGCATCGCCGGGAAGCGCCTGCCTTCCCCCCGGCAGGCGCTCGCCTAATCGTACATGGGGTTCGTTATTATGCAGCGGTTTTTCACTAGAATTACGTGTGTCTAGGATTTCTTGCTCTACAATCCCCGCAGATATATGTTATCTGCCCGCTAAACAGTTGCATGAGGATCATGGTGCAGGATAGCCAACATCAATCGCTTCACACCGCAGCGGGCTTATCGGTCGCGCCGATGATGGATTGGACGGATCGGCATTGTCGGTATTTGCATCGTTTGATGTCGCGGGAAACATTGCTTTATACGGAAATGGTGACCTCGCCCGCTTTGGTGCGGGGCGGGGCCTTGCATTTGTTGGATTATAACCCTGAGGAACATCCCGTGGCCCTGCAATTAGGGGGGGCTGACCCTGCCGAACTGGCGGCAGCGGCCAAGATGGGCGAGGATGCAGGATATGATGAAATCAACCTAAACTGCGGTTGCCCCTCTGATCGTGTGCAATCGGGCACCTTTGGTGCGGTGTTGATGCGTACCCCCGATCTTGTGGCCGATTGCTGTGCTGCGATGCAGGACGCGGTGCGGGTTGAGGTGACGGTGAAATGTCGCATTGGTGTGGATGATCAAGACGCCCATCAGGTGCTGCCCGATTTCATCAAACGGGTGTCAGATGCAGGGGTGAAACGGTTTATCATTCATGCCCGTAAGGCGTGGTTACAGGGACTCAGCCCCAAGGAAAATCGCGAAATCCCACCACTGGATTACGATTTGGTGCATCAGATCAAGGCGGATAACCCCGATCTGCATATCTCGATCAACGGGGGGATTACATCTCTGGATCAGGCGGTGCAGCATTTGGAGCAGGGATTGGATGGCGTCATGGTTGGGCGCGCGGCCTATCATTCGCCCAGTGATATTCTATGCGCCGCAGACGCGCGTATTTATGGGCGCGACGGGCTAACGGACCCGCATGAGGTCGTGTTGCAAATGCTGCCCTACATCGACCGTCACATCGCGCAGGGTGGTCGTTTGCATCAGGTGACACGCCACATGCTGGGCCTGTTTATGGGCCGCTCCGGAGCACGGGGCTGGCGCAGGCTGTTGTCAGAAGAGGCGCATTTGGGCGATCCCAGCGTTGTGAAGCGCGCCTTGGAACGGGTGACCTAGGGCACCAAACGCGCGGTTTTAAGAGCATATCATCAACCCGAATGCGCGCACACTTTATCCCAATTAAAACTGACACCTGTTCCTGCCACATCGGGTGCCACGGCCATGGCGTTTTCCATCACCAATGGGCGGTGGGTGAATTGATCAATCGGAAACGAATGTACCTCTAGCCAGCCTGCATTGGGGCGGGCGGACACAAGGCTTACGTTCAATTCCTGCATCCCGTGGCTACAGATTGGAATGCCGTAATTTGCTGACATCGCTGCCACGCGCAACCATCCTGTGATCCCGCCGCAGTTTGACGCATCAGGTTGGATAAATCCAAGATTGCTTTTTTCGAACGCATAGCCAAATTCATGTTCTGTATGCAGGTTTTCGCCCATCGCCAGCGGAACAGATGTGGCCGCCGCAATGCGGGCATCGTCCTTATAATCATCGGGGATTGTGGGTTCCTCAAACCAATAAATATTTTGATCCTCAAACGCTTTTGAAGCGGTAATGGATTGTTCCACGCTAAACGCATACTTGGCGTCCACCATAAAGGAGCGCTTGTCCTCAATCTGGGGGCGCACGGCTCGGATTAGTTTGATATCTTGGGCCAATTAGGGTTGACAGATATTGATCTTAACCGCATCAAAACCAGCGTCTATATAGTCATCCATGCTTTGCATCAACCGAGGCAGATCATAGCCCAGATCAATACCCCCACGATAGGCTTTGCATCGATCCAGCGCACGACCCGCCATTTGCAAAAGCGATGTGTTCAAACGTTTGCCACGCAGACCCGACAGCGCGATATCCACCGCCGATATGGCAAAGGACGCGATGCCGCCGCGGGCAACATAATGCACGTGCCATTGCATGCCGTCATAAAGGGCGTCAATGTCCTGCGTATCTTGACCCATTAAAACGGGACTAGGTCGTGATGGATCATCGCCACAATCGAACGGCCGCCTTTACCCCCTGTGTAGGTATACCCCGTGCCCGAAATCCCATCCTCGTCCGTTATCGTTACCGTAACTAATTCGAAATGTGTGTGGGCGCCGTGTTTGGCATCCTCTAACACTTCATTTAAGGGGGGGCAAAAATACTGAACGCGAATATTTTGGATCGTGCTGACATCATGTTCCGTTCAAGTCTGCGCACTCAGGAACGGGCGTGACAACTGTGCCGTCTTGCATATAGCGTTCTAGATTTTCACAGGTCAGATCGCCCATGGCCTGACGGGTTTCCACGGATGCACTGCCAACATGGGGCAACAGAACAACGTTTTCCATGGCCTTTAGTGCATCTGGAATTTTGGGTTCTTTTTCAAACACATCCAATCCCGCTGATCCCAAGCGACCGTCCTGAAGGGCCGCGATCAATGCGGTTTCATCCACGACGGAACCACGCGCCACGTTGATCAACATCCCCTCGGCACCGAGGGCATTCATCACCTCATCATTAACTAAGTGATAGGTCGATGCACCACCAGGTGTGATTACGAATAACACATCAACTGCGGCGGCCAATTCCTTGACTGTGCGGTGATAAATAAAATCAAAATCCTTGGGCGTGCGGGAATGATAATGGATGGTTGCATCGAACCCAATTGCACGTTTTGCAATGGTTTCCCCGATGCGTCCCATGCCCAAAATGCCGACCTGACGGTTTTGAACGGATCGGGTCAATTGAAATGCGCCTTCGCGTTCCCATTGTCCTGTTCGCGCCCATTTTTCCGCCTGAACCAAGCGGCGGGACGTGGAAAGCCAGAGCATAATCGCTGTATCTGCAACCTCATCATTCAGGACATTGGGTGTATGTGATACCAAAATACCGCGTGCGGCGGCATCATCCGCATCAATGGCGTCATACCCAACCCCATAGGATGACACCACCTTTAAGTTCGGCAAGCGGGCCAACAAATTATCTGGCACACCCCAATGTCCGTCTGTTGCGATGCCAACAACATCCGCGCCATGTGCATCCACAAAGGCGTCTTGATCCTGTTGATCAAACCAGACGTGTACATCAAACAATGCGTCAAAGCGGTTTTTCATCCGCTCTGTCACATTTCCGATCTGAAGCAAGATGGGCTTAGTCATCGGCGCGAACGTTCTGACGTTGAACACCCAAACCTTGGATCGACAGTTCCATCACGTCTCCATCTTTTAGGTAAACAGGCTCGGGCTTCATACCCATGCCCACACCCGGAGGTGTCCCGGTTGAAATCACATCACCCGGATGCAGAGTGAACAGTTGGGATAGGTGCGAAATAATCTGCGCCACTGTAAAGATCATGGTTTTTGTGTTGCCTGTCTGCATGCGTTTGCCATTGATATCCAACCACATGTCTAGGTTTTGGGGATCCTCAACCTCATCCCTTGTGACCAACCATGGACCCGTTGGACCGAATGTATCGCAGGATTTGCCCTTGGTCCATTGACCGGTTAGCGATGTTTGGAAATGACGTTCGCTGACGTCGTTACACAGGCAATAGCCCGCAACATAATCCAATGCCTCTTCTTCGCTGACGTATTTCGCGGCCTTGCCGATCACGACGCCCAGTTCCACTTCCCAGTCTGTTTTTGTCGACCCGCGAGGCATCATCACATCATCGTTTGGGCCCGTGATGGCGGAGTTCGCCTTCATAAACAGAATGGGGTGTTCAGGAATATCTGCACCTGTTTCTGCCGCGTGATCGGCATAGTTCAGGCCGATACACATGAATTTACCGATGTCGCCGACACAGGCGCCCATGCGCGGGTTGCCTTGAACCGCGGGTAGGGTGGTAGGGTCTAAGGTGCGCAATTTTGCGATACTGTCATCGCCAAGCGTTGAGCCCGTGAGGTCGGTCACATGTGCGGATAGATCGCGTAATGTGCCATCGGCATCAATCATACCAGGTTTTTCTTGACCAGTGGCTCCATAACGTACTAGTTTCATTGTCTTTTACGTCCTTTAGTGGTTGTCGCGCGGCACGTGGCGCGACGCGATATCTTTGTGTTTGTCTGATCCCTCCAGCAGCATACCATCATCAAATTGGCGTACCTTTTCTTGGAAAATATCCTGCCATGGGGTTTGTGCTGTGGCGCGATGCGCGTTTGTGGGCAGTGCCGAGCAGCGCGCCTCAAGTTCCTCATCGCTGATTAGGATGTTTGCGGTGCAAACATTCAAATCAATGCGCACCATGTCCCCCGTTTTCACAAGGGCAAGCCCACCACCCGCGGCGGCCTCTGGCGCGGCGTTCAGGATAGAGGGGGACCCAGATGTTCCTGATTGGCGTCCATCACCCACACAGGGCAATGAATTCACACCCTGTTTCAACAAATAGGCAGGGGGACGCATGTTCACTACTTCGGCCCCACCTGGATAACCAATTGGGCCTGTTCCGCGCATCATCAAGATGCAGTTTTCATCGATCCCAAGGCTTTCATCGTCGATGCGTTTGTGGAAATCCTCTGGTCCGTCAAACACAATCGCGCGTCCTTCGAATGCATTGGGATCATCGGCGTTGGACAGGTAGCGATCTGTAAATTCTTGGCTGATCACACTGGTTTTCATGATCGCGCTGTCAAAGAGGTTGCCTGATAGGTTGATGAAACCTGCATGCTCCTTAATTGGGGTTTCGATGGGTTTGATCACATCTGTGTTTATAATTTCCGCATCTGTGCAGTTTTCGCCCATGCTTTTGCCATTGGCGGTGATCTGATTTGGATGGGGCAACATGCCCGCCTTGATCAACTGACCCATCACCGCAGGAACGCCGCCCGCGCGATGATAATCCTCGCCCAGGTATTCACCCGCAGGCTGTAGGTTCACCAATAATGGCACCTTATGTCCCAAACGTTGCCAATCATCGTTCGTCAATTCGATGCCCAGCAATTTTGCCAACCCATTCAAGTGGATAGGCGCGTTTGTTGATCCACCAATGGCGGAATTCAAAACAATCGCGTTTTCAAAGGCTTCTTTCGTCATGATGTCAGAGGGTTTCAAATCCTCATGCACCATATCGACGATGCGTTTGCCTGTCATATAGGCCATTTGCCCACGTTCCCGATAGGGTGCGGGAATGGCGGCGGAACCGGGTAATTGCATCCCCAAGGCCTCGGCAATTGAATTCATCGTGGTTGCCGTGCCCATGGTGTTGCAATACCCCGTTGATGGCGCGGATGAGGCGACCAAATCCATGAACCCATCATCGTCAATTTCGCCCTTGGCATGCAATTCGCGCGCCTTCCAAACGATTGTGCCGGAACCTGTGCGTTGACCACGGAACCATCCGTTCAACATCGGACCCACGGACAATGCAATCGCAGGGATATTGACTGATGCTGCTGCCATCAGCAGTGCAGGGGTGGTTTTGTCACATCCAATGTTCAACACGACCCCGTCAATTGGATAGCCATAAAGCGTTTCGACCAAAGACAGATAGGCCAGGTTACGATCCAACATGGCCGTGGGGCGTTTGCCCGTTTCCTGAATGGGGTGCACAGGAATTTCAATCACTGTTCCACCCGCTGCAATCACACCATCGCGCACACGTTTGGACAGTTCAATATGGTGGCGGTTACAGGGGCTGAGATCGCTTCCTGTTTGGGCAATTGCGATGATCGGCTTGTCACCTTGCAATTCCTCGCGCGTTAGTCCGTAGTTCAAATAACGCTCAAGATAAAGAGCCGTCATTTCACGATCATCTGGGTTGTTAAACCACAACCGAGAGCGCAGTGTTTTCTTCTCACTCATTCTCTTTTCTCCGAAATAATTATTAGTTTGACCAACCGCCGTCGATCACATGCGCGTGCCCTGTGGTAAATGCGCTATCATCTGAGGCCAAATAAACGGCAAGTGCGGCGATTTCTTCGGCTGCACCAATGCGGCCCATGGGTTGACGTGCGATAAAGGCTTTCATCGCCGCCTCATAATCGCCTGTTGCGCGTAAACGATCATGCAGTGACGGGCTTTCCACGGTTCCTGGACAAATGCAGTTGCACCGCACCCCGTGGGTGATGACATCGGTTGCAACAGATTTCGTCAACCCAATGACAGCGGCCTTGGTCGTGCCGTAAACATAACGGTTTGGCGCCCCTTTGATCGACGAGGCCACGGAGGACATATTAATAATGGACCCCGTGCCGCGCTCTACCATGCCGGGCAGGGCCGCGTGGATCGTGCGATGCATGGAGCCAACGTTCAAATCCCACGCGAATGACCATTCCTCATCCGTGCATTCCAAAATGGTGCCGTGATGCACAAAACCTGCGCAATTGAACAGAATATCGGGCTGCGCACGGGCGACCCCCGCAACAACCGTGTCATTGTCCGTCACATCCAACGTAAATGTTTCGATTGTCCCCAAACCTTCGGCTTCACGCTGTAGGTCGGCCAAGGTTTCGCCGTTGATGTCCGTTGCAAACACATGCGCGCCCTCGCGCACCATCGCGATCGCGGTCGCACGGCCAATTCCCTGACCCGCAGCAGTCAGTAAAGCGCGTTTATTTTCAAGACGTTTGCTCATTTATTTCACCTATTTTTTACGGAAGCACCCGAGGATTGGGATATGTCGATATCGTATTTGCGCAATCATTGATCGCTTTTAGGTCGGACGCAACTGGTTTTTGGCCAAACTCATTGCGGCTTTCACAATGTCCGCGATTGAGATGTCAAAGCGTTCATAAAGGATTTCAGCGGGTGCCAGTTCGCCAAACCTCTGCATACCGATGAAGTAATCAGTTGGGCGCAGATATATGCATTGGTAATATTTATGGCGCTTTCTTCAACCATATTTTTTGCGACACGCCCTGATATTTGGGTCTATGTTGGGGCGGCATTGGTGGTGGGATCGGGCCTGATCATATGGTGGCGCGAAAAACAAAATAATCCACAGGACACATAGAAGGATACCCAAGATGAATTCATATGACTTTGACGATCAGGTTGCCGTTATCACAGGGGGGGCACAGGGCATTGGGTATGCGGTTGCCAAGCGGATGATTGAAAATGGTGCCAAGGTTATGATTTGGGATTTCGACACGGATCTGGCTCAAGCCAGCGCGTCCGCACTGGGGTCAACTGCGCTTCATTGCGATGTCAGCGATTGGGACAGTGTTCAGGCCGCAGCGCAACAGACGGAAAATCAATTGGGGCGCATTGATATTTTGGTGAACTCTGCCGGTGTGGCGGGGGCCAATGCCGTGGTCGAGGAGTATCAGATCGAGGAATGGAACAAAATCATGTCCGTCAATTTAAACGGAACCTTTCACACAAATCGTGCGGTGATTGCAGGCATGAAACACCGCGGATATGGACGGATTGTGAACATTGCATCGATTGCAGGAAAAGAGGGTAATCCAAACGCCAGCGCCTATTCTGCATCCAAGGCGGGGGTGATTGCGTTGACAAAATCATTGGGCAAAGAGGCGGCAGATTTCAATATCGGTGTGAATTGCGTCACACCCGCCGCGGCCCGCACGGCGATCTTTGATCAGATGTCAGAGGAGCACATCAACTACATGCTGTCAAAAATACCGCGTAACCGATTTGTGGACGTGGTCGAGGTTGCCAACATGATCTGTTGGATCGCAAGTGCCGAAAACGCATTCACAACTGGGGCGGTGTTTGATCTGTCAGGTGGACGCGCAACATACTAGGGAAAGGGAGGCTCTTATGAACAACATCAGTATTATCGGACTGGGGGATATGGGCAGTGGTCTGGCCAAAAACCTGATGGCAAATGGATTTTCCGTCTTTGGTTTGGATCTAAAGCCAGAACGACAGGCGGCATTCACCGATATGGGCGGCACCTTGGTGGAGGATACCGCTGAACTGGGGCGTCGGGTTGATGCGGCCTTTATCATGGTGATGAACTGGGATCAGGCGAAATCAGCGATCTTGGGCTCTGATGGTTTGGTCGAAAACATGGAGCAGGGTGGTGTTGTGATCCAGAGCGCGACAATCAAACCGCATGAGGCCGTTGAAATTGGCGCGGCCATGCAGGGCAGTGGTATTGATTTGATCGATACGCACGTATCAGGCGGGTTTCCGGGGGCGCAGGGCGGCACGCTGACGATGATGGCAGCTGCCACTGATGATGTCATGGCGCGCGCCCGTCCTGTGTTAGAGGCGGTCACGGCTTCCATCCACCACGTGGGAACCAAGGCAGGGGATGAGCAACGAAAATTGCCCAGGTGATGCGTTGCATCAAAAACATATGGATGCGCTGAAACGTGTGGTTGATATGGCCCATGTGGTGGGATCGCCATTGGTTCGGATTATGACCCAGAAAAAGGAACAAATCCTGTGGGGTCATAATGGGGCGGAGCAATGGAAGTTGCCAAGGGTGCCTGGGATACAATGCCCCCCATGATCGCCCCCGCCGTGGATTTCGCGCGTCAGGCGGGCGTGACCTTGGTTGTGGAAGCGGGCAATGGGACCATGGTGAATTCCAATTACACCGCCTGTAAACTGATTGATGAGCTGGGCGCCAAAGATACGTTAAAGTTGTTGTGGGACCCCGCCAACAATTGTTGGTGTCATGAATTGGCTTACCCTGACGGCTATTACATGGTGCGTGACGGATATCTTGGACATATTCATATCAAGGACGTATTGGTGGACACACCCCGCGCCACATTAACGGTCAAGAAGATGGGAGAGGGTCAATTGGCACCACTATTTGCGCCCCTTGCCAATGCGCTGCGACGGGATAGCTATGACGGAGTGATTTCCTTTGAAAGTGTGTATCACGCTGGAAACGGTAATTTTGAGGATGGATTTTGACAATCCATCGGTCTGTTCAAAGATTTGTTTGGAGATAACCTAGAATGAGCGACAAAGATGTGATTGGATTTATTGGTGTTGGGTATATGGGGCATGGGATGGCCCATAACATCATGAAGGGTGGCTACCCGCTTGTTATCAAGGGAAATAAAAACCGTGTACCCGTTGATGATCTGGTAAATTCTGGCGCGCGCGAGGCGCAGGATTTGGCAGATTTGGTTGCGCAATGTGACGTCATTCACATGTGCCTGTCCAATTCCCCCCAAGTGGAAAACATCATTTTCGGCGCAGGCGGTATTTTGGAAAACGCCAAAGAGGGCTTGATCGTGATTGATTGCACCACGGCTGATCCAACATCAACCACGGGCATTGCCGATGCCATGGCAGAAAAGGGGATGCATTTCGTCGATGCCCCATTGGGCCGTACCCCTAAAGAGGCCGCAGAAGGCACATTGGACGCGATGATCGGGGCCAGTGATGCATTGTTTGAACGGATCAAACCGATTGTTGAATGCTGGTCTGGAAATATCATTCATGTAGGTCATGTTGGCGCGGGGCATAAGATGAAATTGATCATGAATTTCATCGCGATGAGCTATGCATCCCTATATTCTGAGGCGACAGTTTTGGCTGCGAAATCAGGGCTTTCACCGCAAAAGGTGAATGAGGTGATCGGATCAAGCCGTTTGTCAAACGGGTTTTTTGAAACATTCATGAAATATCTGGTGGATGGTGATTCAAATGCGCATAAGTTTTCGTTGGAAAACGGGGCCAAAGATATCGGCTACGTCGCCAATATGGCCCATGATGCGCAGATGATGAACCCCATGGGGGCAACGGCGAAAAACTACTTCACCCATGCGATTGCAACGGGTAAAGGGGGCAATTATGTACCCACATTGGTCGATATTATCGGTGCGATGAATGGCATCAATATTCAGGACGAAGTCGAAAAGGGGCGCTGAAGCCCCTTTATCCCGCGCGCCCTTGGGCAAATGCCGCGGCCAAAAAGACAACCATCAAAATTGAAAGCGCCATCAAAATATTGATGGTATGTTGCGTGCGTTGACTTAGATTTAATTCATGTAGCAGGGTGCCCGCATACAGCCACCCAAGATGCAATGGTATCCAAATAATATTTGTAATCAATATTTTAAGGGTGATTTCTAATGTCAAATTATCGGGCATATACCCAAATCCAGTGATCAGGGATGTGTTCACAACATAGGCTTTGGGATTGATCGCCTGTAACAAAACACCACCCATGATGCCTGGCGGTGATTTCGCCTCGATAAAGGCGATTTTGGCGCCTGCAAATGCGATCCGCGCCGCCAAGTAAATCAAATAACCCATTGATACGGTTAAAAGAACGATCCGCAGGGTTGGCATCGATAAAATGACCGCGGCAAATCCTGTGATCACGGCCAACATGACCATGTTCGTTCCTAAAAACAGCCCGAAAACATACCGCAACGACGGTTTGAACCCATAGGCCGCCCCAAACCCAGCCGTTGTCAAAACACCTGGCCCGGGTGTGATGATCAAAAACAAAACAGCAAGTGCGAAGACGATCATCGATTAAATACCCTTATAGCAAAGTGGTTAATTGACTGACCCAAGTATTGAAAACTAAGTCCGCTTTATCAAGGGGTTGTTCAGATGAAGGGTCCCAATATTTTCCCAAAAATATTTCTTTCTTCCCCTTTAATTCTGCGTTTGCCCTTCTAACTCCCAATCACCAAATAAGGAGAAGATGAATGGCTGAATGTGGATGCGGGCGCAGCCCGACAGGTAAATGCGTAGGTTGGCACGGCTTAAGCGAAGAGCAGTATCAGGAAAAGAAAGCAGCCTATGACGCCAAACAGGCTGCAAAATCCGCACAGACTTAAATTCATGGGTCGCATTCGCGGCCCATTTTTTTTTCGCAGGCAACGTTGGTAGGTATCTATATAACGATCCGTAAACAGTGACACGGGCACGTCGGATTAATCATTTTGCCAAAAGTAACAACACGCCGCGTTAACCGCTAAGGTGTTTATCTTGGCTCCGGCGGTAGGGATCGAACCTACGACCAATTGATTAACAGTCTAATGTCTATTAATATCATACAATAACAATCTAGATCACCTTAAGAATAAATATAAAATAAAAACAGTATATTAAAATGTTTATAATATAACTTATTGAAACGCTTCATAACATAGCTTATCACAGTTTCAGTGTCCCTATAGTGTCCCTGAAGGGGTGAGCAGTGAAATTAAGCATAAAATCAATAGAGGCTGTGAAGGCTTCCGATAAGAGACAAGAATACCCTGATCATTTAATAAAAGGTTTACGTCTGATCGTACAGCCTAGCGGTATCAAGAGTTTTCAACTTCGTTATAAATTTGCAGGAAAAAGTAAAAGATTGACGCTTGGCAGGTGGGATCGGGGGCTAAGCTTGGCAGCTGCGCGCGATAAAGCGCGCGAGGAACTTATAAAACTCGAAAATGGGTACGACCCGCTTCACGAGAAGCAGCAAGTTATCGCGGCAAATATTGATCGAACCACCAATTCAACCATTGGTGCAGCAATGCAACGTTATGAGGTTGAGAAGCTAGATAAACTGCGGTCAGGTGATAACGCAAAAAGTTTCCTTCGTGAGTTTAAAGCAGAGTATTCACACTTAGAGTTGGTTAACTTCTCGAAAGACATGTTTCGGAAAATGCTTCGTGAAATTGTGAAACAGGGGCATTCAGTTAAGGCCAATCGCGTCTACACGCATGTGCGCACATTCATGAATTGGGCAGAAGCTGAAGATTTGATTGAGTACAATCATTTGTCAAAGGTCAAAAAGCCTGTCGAAGAAGTCTCCAGAGATCGTTTCCTGTCTGACAGTGAGATTAGGTTATTTTGGCAAGCTACGGCGGCTGATTTGGAGCCTTGGGGGCATCTTTACCGACTTCTGTTGCTTACTGGTCAGCGACTGAATGAATGCGCCCGTATGACAGAAGAAGAAATGTTGTCACCAGATCATTGGCATCTAAGTGCGGATCGGGTGAAAAACAAGAAACAGCACGATGTGTTCCTTCCCAAGCAAGCAAAAGCGATTGTTTTCAGGTATGACCGCATAGCCAACAACAAAGGCTTAATATTCACGACAAACGGTAGTTCATTCCTAAGATCGTTTGATAAGCCCACAAAGCGGCTTAGGGCGCGTATGAACGAATTGGCGGGTAGAGAGCTTAAGCATTTCACTCCACACGACCTACGGCGCACCTGTGAGACTGGGTTGGCTATGTTAGGAACACCGCAGCCAATCATTGATCGGATAACGAACCACATAACGGGCAGGGGCATGGCTAGGGTTTACAACATGCATGACTATCGTGCGGAAAAGACAGCCGCACTGCGACAGTGGGCGGATCATGTTGAGGGGTTGGTATCATGAAAGTTTATGACGGAAATGATGGCATCAAACAAATGATCTACGATGAACGGAAAGCATTCGTCGATCAAATGTGGGAACGTTACAGGCAAACCACTGATAAGAACGGTAATGCCGGTGACTATCGTATTCTTGCTGAAATCTGTGAAAAGCTACCGTTTTTCGAAAATTCGGAAGTCGGTCAAGAAATTAGTCGCCTACTAAATAAACACTACGAAGGAAAAAACGACTATTACGCTGCACAAAGGCATCAACGAGAAACCAAGCAAGTGTTGAAGTTGTGGGATGACTACAAGCGGAATGATAAGCGTTCTGTTTATGACAATTTAGCATTTCGAAAGACGATAGCTTCAATTATGGGTGGTTCCTGGAATGCTGAACGCGTGCGCGATGTAATTAGACAGCGCGACCGCAATATGGGAAAAACAGACTAAGTTTTTCCCAGCGACACATCCCAAAATATGATTAGAAGAAACTGCATCACTTAAGACAAAAGGATGCGACAATGGGCTACATACCAGAACGTAAGCTACGCGAAGAACAGCTAGGTGGCATTTCAAAGATGACGCTGCACCGTTGGCGTAAGGATGGTTTTCCTCAACCATACGTTATCAATAAAAGAAATTATTGGACGTCTGCACAAATCGAACAGGATATTCCTGCGTGGTTCCAACGTAAATTCGCTGAATAAAAAAACCCGCTGCACCAAGAGTTTGGCACAACGGGCAATCGGTTAAAGCACCCTTATTATACCAAACTTTCGGCAGGCGGCAAACTGGGATTTGCCAAATGTACCGTAGTTATAACGAATACGCAGACCGCTTAATTCAGGAGCTATCCCTGAAGCGTAAAAGCGGAAATGAGTATGGTGATGTACCTTGTCCAAACTGTGGCGGCAAAGATCGCTTTTACATCTGTGAACTCAATG
>Ga0181597_10002951_pt1 | contig 18119 bp, 18 predicted proteins | sample 041ome_5_FD_148647 | JGI IMG/M metagenome (GOLD analysis project Ga0181597, IMG submission 148647) | Coastal salt marsh microbial communities from the Groves Creek Marsh, Skidaway Island, Georgia - 041403US metaG (spades assembly) | ecosystem: Environmental > Aquatic > Marine > Intertidal zone... | reverse complement strand
CATCGCATGAAGTTCGTTTTCAGATAAGGCGGGTAGGGTAATGGGTAAATCCTGAAAAGCCTTATTGTACCTAAGTGCGATTGATCTGCGTTTGGCATTATCACCCGCAAGGTGTTGTAGCTTTACCCGTAAGATGGCTGCCTGAAGTTCATCGAGCCTCGAATTAAATCCGGGGATGATACTTTCTCTCGCTTCGTTCCAACCGTACTGTCGGAGAGATTTAATCTTTTCGGAAAACTCTTTGGATCGGCAAAGAATCACCCCGCCATCTCCCGTGCCCCCCAGGTTTTTGGTTGGATAACAGCTGTAAGCGGAGATATCTGCAAAGGTGCCAACTTTTTGTCCATTGATCTCCGCACCATGTGCCTGCGAACAATCCTCTACTAACGCCAGATTATGAGCCTTTGCAATCTCCAGGATCCTGTGCATTTCTGCTGGTTGTCCATAAATATGAACCGGCATGACCGCACGAGTATTTGTGCTCACTCTCTCCTCAATGGACTTTGGGTCAATACATCTTGTATTCGGATCGATATCTGCAAATACCGGGGTGCACCCTGCCTGCTCAATTCCAGCGACGGTGGCCACTGCCGTATGGGATGGGGTGATGACCTCATCACCAGTCCCTAGGCCAAGACCTCTGAGGCACAGGGCAATGGCATCGGTTCCATTGGCCACTCCCACGGCATGAAAATTCTTGCCATGGAAAGATGCGAATTCCTCTTCAAATGCATCGACCTCAGTGCCTAATACATACCACCCCGAGTCGAGTACTCGCTTGATTGCCTGATCAATTTCAGACTTATGGGCTAGGTAAGAAGCCGATGGATCACCAAAAGGAATCATGGGGAATGGCTAGATGTAGTGTTCAATTTCCTCTCGGAAATACTCCAGGGACCGTTGGATCCCATCTTCAAAACTTACTTTGGGTTCCCATCCAAATTGATCACGAAAGGCAGAGTAATCACAGATAAAATCTCCAACATCGATTGCCTTTCTGTCTTCAGGAAAAGGAATCATTTGATAATCACTATCCTCGATTGATTGGCACATAATCTTTGCCGTGTCTTCAAGACTGAGTGGGTCGGAAGCTCCTAAATTATAGACCTTGCCGACAGCATTCTTCTCGGTGGCAGCAATCAGTAATGCATCCAGTACATCCTCAACATAGTTATAGTCTCTGCGCTGCTTGCCATCGCCAAAGACCTGAATCGGTTTACCCTCGAGCAGGTTTCTTATCCAAATGCCTAGAAAGGTTTGCCTGGCATCCTTGATACGCATTCTTGGCCCGTAGGTGTTAGTTAGACGAAGCACGGATGATGAAATTCCATATACCTCATGGTAGAGAATATGGTACTGTTCACCGGCAATTTTATTAATTCCATTTACATCAACCGGGTGGCGGGGGTGTTTTTCATCAACCGGCAAGTAGTTGGGCTTCCCATAAATCTGGCGGGTGCTGGCAAATACAATGCTAATATCCGGGTTATATTTTCGGCAGGCCTCCAAAATAGATAGTTGAGCTTTCGCATTGATGTCTAAATCTGTAATCGGGTCGTGCATCGAGTCGAGGTGACTGGTTTGCCCCGCTAAGTTGAATAAGTAATCATGCCCTTTGATCAAATCATTGATCGTTGCAACATCGCGCACATCGGATAAGTTCAATGAAATCTTTTCCTGGATGTCGTGTACATTTCTAAGGTTCCCTCCGTATACAGGAATCAAACTATCCACCACCGTAATTGTGTTTCCATACTCAATTAACCTTCGAGTTAGGTTGGAGCCAATAAACCCAAGGCCCCCGGTTATTAGGATCTTCTTATTGGATATGTATGTGCTCAACTTGTGGGTCTTTCTCCAATCTTTTTGGCAGGATTACCCGCTACGATTTCATGATCGGCTACAGCTTTGGGAACCACCGACATTGCACCGACGATTGCTTGATTCCCAATGCTTACTCCTGGAAGAATCATTGCCCGGGCTCCAATGAAAGCATTTTTCCCAATCGTAATAGGCTTTGTGATAAGTTGTAGGCTGGGGTCATTGAAATCATGGGTGCCGGTGCAGAGGTAAGACTCCTGCGCGATTGTCGCCCCCTCCATGATCTTTATTTTTCCGAGAGAGTAAGCATTGGCACGTTCGCCCAGGCAGGCACGATGCTGCATGGTCAAGTTCCATGGAATCTGGATCCTTGCCGTACTATGAATAAAAGGCATTCCCGAAAGGTTTGCCCCAAAAACTTTAAGTACAAGAATCCGCCAGGGATTGAAAAACTTGGGGGTCCACCGGCAAAAGACCAGCCAGCTAAATCGCCAGCAAATCAGGAGAACCTGAGTCCACCAAGGCCAGGGGTTTTTGTAAGGGGATTTCTGTCTTTTAGGGTTCAAGAAACAAGCTCTATCATTTTATTTGCGGTATGAGCAACGCCATCGAAAAAAGATCTTCTTGGTTTCTCTATGTACTGGAGCAATTTTTCTACTGAAGAATGATCATTTATTAGAAAGATTTGGTCTTTGAAAGCATCAGGAATGAATAGGCTTTCCTGCGGAGTATCTCCATCATCATAAGCCAAAACGGGTAAACGATGTTCAAGCATTGCAGCAGTAGCACCACTTTTACCAATTACATCATAAGGAGTAGTAGATACACCAAGTAAACATTCCTGGAGTTGTTCTGAAATTAAATTGGTAGATAGCTCACCAGTTCTTTCGATTAAGAAATCACTCCTTTTACACATGGAATAGAGATGTTCAGAACCAGCATCTTCCCTTTGTCGCCCAATCAGTATGATTTTCAGTTTCTTTCCAGAGGTGTTGGATAGAGTTGAAAAAAAATTGCCAAGTTTATCGTAGGGAAAATCAGCGTAGGGTGTGCCAAAAAAAGCGACCTTCAACATTTGTCCCTTGGTTGTTGCTTTGGAATTGGCAGAGTAGGGTATATTACCAAATAAATAGAGGGACATCGCCGGAACACCTGCTAGTTCTAATCGATCCAGTGCAGCGGCATTGGTTGATGTGATGCATGCCGGTCTGCACTTATTGATAAAACCAAGAATAAGCATTTTTTGAAGCCACCCGATTCCCCTCTCCTTCCAATTAGCCCGAGGGTAGGCTCCCACCCAAATCTCATGAAAGTTCAGATGAACCCTCTTGCTACATAATTCCTTAGCAAGGAAGTTAAGGATAGTCTTTGGCATTCCATTGTTGGCATAGGCATAAGGAGCAAATTGAAAGCTGTAGAGATCTGCGTCGGGCAAGTCAGTCAACTGTCCACACTCCTTATTAATAAAATATCGTTCGATCTCATGCCCAAGTTTTTCGAGTTCATGTGTTATGAGTTCCACATAATCACTGATACCACATTGCTTGGATTCTTTTTGACCAGTGATAAAACAAATTTTCAATTCTGAGGATTTGTTTGTTCAAGACCTTGCAGAATCAATTCGTAGGCTTCGGAAACCGAGCAGGTTTGGTTTCTATATGCCTTTAACTCTTTACCTTTAATCGTGCTTTCGGGATAACCCCATTGTTTTTGGTGAAGTTCAGCACTGTCGTACCATTCACCCAGTAAGGTTAAGGAAGGTGTTTTGAAGGCTCCTGCCAGGTGCATGCACAACGAAGTATTGCAAACTACAAAGTCAGCCACAGAAACCATCGCCGCAGATTGGCGAATGCTTAACTTTCCGCAAAGATTGGTTAGTTGGGAAGAGTCATTTGAAGAAATCCGGTTTTTATCCTCCTTGGATCCGATAATGCAAATTGTATAGTTTTCATTCTTTAAAAGAACATTTGTCAGTTCAGTGAAGTTTTGATCACCCCAGCACTTTTCGGGAAATCCTCCTCCAGGAGCTATGATTATCCGCTTCGTGCTTTCGGATCTTTCACCCCATGAATTTTTAGCCTCGGTTGTCTCATTTTCGGTTAGATAAAAACTAGGTCTCGGATCAATTTCTACCTCTGCATTCATGAGTTTTAGAAATTCTAAGCCAGCTTCTGCCACCTTCCTCTCTTCTATGAAATCTATGTATTTGGTGCACCAGTTATCCCCGCCGGCATAGCCTTTGACTCCGAACCTGTTTGGGGTCTTTGCCCTTCGCATTAGCCAGGAACCTTGCCTGCTGCCTAAAACATCTATCCCATGAGTGAATTTCTTGGCAGAGATATATCGTGACTCCTTGGAGAAAAGTACATATGACAGACCTTCTAAAAATGTTTTTGGAGAGTTAGCGGGGAATCTGCAATTTTGCTTATTATGCCACGGTGCATTGCATGCAATGACCTCATCCACAAAAGGATTATTTTCGAGTAAAGGCATCGACCAATCTCCAACACCAATTGAGACCCTTGATTCCGGGAATGCTCTTTTTAAGCCTTTTAGCAAGGGAGTTGCGACCAGCACATCTCCCAAATCGTTATTTCTTAATATAAAAAAATTTTTTATCGAACCTGAAAAATAGTTTTTGGGATGTTATCAAATTCATTGTGTATTAATTACACACAGCCAAAACCTCAGTCGAAAAATCAACTGGATAATCGCGAGCTTTAAATTTTGCTACCAAGAGATTTCCGAATGGGAAACCTACCAAATTAGGTTGTTCTGCAAAATTTGCAAAGTCTTGTTTTTTACAAAGAAAAAGTTGAAATCCTCGATTCTCTAAAAATTTTAGAGGTGATCGTATATCTATGCCGTACTTTTGGACATTTCTTGGAAATGATTCCATGAATATAGATTTAATTCTTTTGTGCATTAAAAATTTTTCCCAACCAAGAAGCGCAGGATACTCTTGGCCTTCAATATCTATTTTTGCAAAGTCTACCTGTGAAATATCATGTTGTTCGCAATAATGATCGAGTAACAGGTTATTAATTCTGATCCCTTGTTGCTCTTGGGTAGAAGTATGTGACTGTCCTGCTTGGTTAGGATCTATATTAAAATAGGAATATCCTTCATGTTGAGCTAGGCAGCAGTGATTGTTAAAAAAATGAGTATTCTTGTTTTGGGGAAGTTTTATAGACTTTGCAATCTGGGTAACTAAATCTTTATTCGCTTCAAACATGTGGTAGTGAACATTTGGTTTGTGTTGCACTAATCCAAAAGAACAAAAGCCAGTATTTGCACCTAAATCAAAGCAGACTCCATTGTTTGGAAGAAATGCAAGTGCAATTTTAAAGAAGAATGGTTCGAAACTGCATGTGATGAAAGTATTTCTAGGTTCAGGATCTAACAGATCAACTATGGCAGATGAGTTGTTATTGAAATTACAAACTGTGTAACGATTTTGGATTCTAAGCTTACAAAGAAGTATTATAAGTTTATGTCTTAGAAAGAATTGTGGAAAATGATGAATGAAATCCATTCTTAAATGAGATTATTGAATTTGATTTAATATGAATTTGCTCATCCGTTGAAGACTTTTCTTAGGTGATGCATTTGTTGCAATTGAAATTAATTTTTGAGTATCAATATTCCAGTCCAAATGATTTGATATTTGATTAATCCAATCCTGCTCATTTTTACAAATTAAAATAGATGGGTGATATTTTCGGAGAGAAGGGATATCACTTGAGATAGTAATTTTTCCCATAGAAGAATATTCATAAAATTTATTTGGATTTGTGCCCAGATTAAAATTATTTAATTTGTACGGTATAATGCCTGCGTAGAAATGATTAATATAAAATGGTATTTGATTATATTCTAAATTCTCAATCAGTTTAAAATTACTTTTTTTCTTTAATCTAGATAAATATGAATTCGTTGTATTCGCATTGTCGGATATTCCAATAAAAACAAATCTAAAATTAGTAAACTTGTCTGTAAGATTAAGTATGAGTTCGAAGTCTAGTCTAAAGTCCGATATATTGCCTACATAGCCAAATATTTTTAAATTGTCGGAAAATTGTAATTCAATGGGAACAAAGTCTGTTTCTTGAACTCTTTTGAGTGAATACATATTTTCGTCGCAACCTGTCGTGGAAAGTATTGCTTTTTCAGGATACTTTCTTTTGATGTATTCATAATCTTTTTCTACTAAAGGCATCAACAAGTTATACTCCATAAATAAATCTTGCTCATCAGCTGAGACGAATAGATCACCTGGCCAATATATTTTATAGGCAGATGGATATTGGATAATAAAATTTTTGTGGGAACAGTATACAGACCAAAGAATCGTACGGGCGTTAATTTTTCCAACTAGTAAAAAAATTTGAACACTTAAGATAGATGCATTCAATTTTGTCATATTTTCATTCGTGCAACTTAGCAGAAATGGTGTAAATACAGTTACAGATTTTGACAATTTTTTGTTTTCGAAATATTTTGAAAAGAATTTTAAAGGGTTTCGTGTAGGTTGATTAATCCAGTAGATTTTTTTAACACACTTTGAAAGTTCTTTTGCATAGAGAGTTCTGTATGGGTGCAAATAGTAATCCCAATTTGTCTTAGTTAAAAAAATAATTACTTTATTTTTAAAAAAAATCATTCCTTGAATTATGATGTTGCATACAGATAGAAATAACTGTCATGTGGAATTTCTTTTTGTGGATCAATAATAGGGAATCCTTTCTCAATTTTTAAAAAATTCTTGTACCCACATGAAAGAAGAAATTGAAATAATTTGGTTCTTTTTTCGTATTCGATGGTAATTTCAATTGAAAGTTTAGGATTAAATTTGGTAAGTAAATTCTTCATTCCAAGTAGAGACTCAAACTCATATCCTTCAACATCGCACTTTATAAAGTGGACTTCCTTTCCGAAAGATTTATTCATAAAGTCATCAATTCTCACTAGATCTATCTCCTCTTTTTGAGAATCCTTTAAATCATTGTTATTGATCAAAGTAGATTTTTGTAAATCTGATTCAGAGAAGTTAATAATTCTAGATTCATTTTTGTCTCCCGCTGCTATTTTATGACATGAGACCCATGAAAAAGAATCTACATTTTGTTTCAGTCTATTAAAGTTAATCGAAACTGGTTCAAAGCAATAAACTTTTCCCTTACTTTTGACTAGTTTTGCAAAGAGTGTAGTGAATATTCCTTCATTTGCACCAATATCGAGGATAACATGATTTACTTTGACTTTTCTTAGATACAAAATTTTTTCATAGTTTGGAGTTCTTTTCATAGAAGCAAGTAGACTATAAATGAATGGTAAGCGATCTGTTAGGAAATCCTCTACCTTAATATTTCTTTTTAGTAATTTTAATATCACATAAATTGTTGTTATAAGATTGTTTAACCAAATACTAAGTCCCGCCCCCTTGTATTTTATGATGCAAGTAGCAATGTCTTTAGTAACCATCCTTTTTAGGTGTCTTAAATACACAAATGGTGAATTATGATTTCTTGCATTTGGATGTTTATTTAGAAATTTTTTAAGTTCTATCCACTCGTATCCAATCGGTTTCCAGTTTTTACCTGTTTGTTTAAGAGTGCGCCATGGGTGGCAAACTGACGCTGCGTAAACAAATCTAGTTTCTACCCCAGCGTCATTTATGCGTTGAGCAAAATCTACATCCTCAAATGCAACTGTAAATCTTTCATCAAATTTACCTAATTCAATGAATAATTTCCGACCTACACATATATTACTCGTCCAAAGCATACCGCCTTGTTCATTTTCTGGGCAGCCTTCCGCCCAAGTTCTTTTAGGGCGATCCGCAAAAATACGACCCTCAAATACAAGAATATTTGGATTGGATCTGATCGCTTTTGCATAAGCATCCAAATAACCTTGTTGTGCAATGCAGTCATCATCCAGGAATACGATCCATTCTCCTTTCGCTCTGGCTGCTCCAGCATTACGATTCCCCGCAGGCCCATTATGTTTCCCTCTTCCCCAAGATACATCGGGGAATTCGTTTTCAACCATTCTTCTAGATTCCTCTGACTTGGAGTCATCCGTTACAAGAATCTCATAATTTGGAGATCCCAGTTGAAATTCTTTTTTCAACGACTGCAGGCAAACCTTCAAGTCTTTTACTCTTTCATAAGTCGGTATGACGACGCTAAAAAAAATATTACTCTCCTCGCTCAACTTTTCTTTAGAATAGTTTCAATGAATTGAAGTACATCCTTTTCGAAACGCTCTATGTTAAAGTTTTGTTCAACGATTTTCCGCCCTCGATTACCCATCTCTAATACTTTCTCTTGGTCTTTTTGAAGAAGATTCATCGCATGAACCCAACCCTGAGCATCTCTTGGGTTTATATGTATACCAAATCCATCCGTTTCCGGGTTTATGTGTAAGCACCCGGATCGAGTCATTAACACTGGTTTACGCATTGCCATAGCTTCAAGTATATTTGTGTAGCCACAAGTATCATCCGAATCTCCGCTTAGCGGTATACAAACTGCAGTGCATTGAGCGTACCATTCCCGCAGGGTAGGGTAGTCAATTGCCTGATCGGGTGGATTAGAAGAGGTATCTATCCAATTCACATTTGAAGGTAAGTTTTCTGGCTTTTGTGTGCTTGGACCAATAATTCTAATTTCAGTTGCTACCTTTTTTGCCGCTTTTACGAGAGTTTCATAATCCCTGTAGGTTTTACCAGTAGCTAAAAAGAAAGGCTTTTCTGTGAGTTTTTCGGGAGGTGCTCCATCAAAGAGTTCCAAGTCTACGCACCAAGGTATAAATTTTGAAGGTGCAAATCGAGAATAGTACTCTTCTGCTTTAGGGGTTAAACACAGAAATCCAGCATTGGATCTAAGGTTATATGGTTGGTATGCTCGATGGGCTAACTTTATTCCTGATCGAAGAGGGGGGGCTGTGAAGACCAAAGAAAGAAGCTTTTTAGGGTATAAATGCGCAAGAGCTAAAGGACCGCTTATAGAATAAATTAAATCAGCGTTTTTTGCCGCCTTCAATGAAGATAACTCTACCTGAGAACCGGGTGATCCTCTAAACACAGTTTTATTGAGAAAAAACTCAAGTTTCTGAGGTATTTTAAATTTAGATGTTGTGAGTAATTGAGCTTTCCAAGCAGAGTGCTTTACAACGGCGTCATAAGCCCATTTGTGGTGTGATGGGTAGTAGTTTTCATTTAACCTATTTTCTAGGTATCTATGGATTACTGAAATTTTCAATATTTGATAAAATTATTCGTTAAATTTCCATTAATTAAGCAACAGAAAAAGGAGATTGTAATGCTAAAACTAAAGTGCTTTTTACAGATTTTCATAAAAGTCTTCATGGCATTCTGCTGATTTTTCCCATGTAAAAAAAGAGGCTCTATCATATCCTTTTTTAACTAAATTTCTGGTTTTTGAGTTATCTTCTAAACACTTTTCCATCGATTCAGATAATTCATCTACGGATTCACAATTTACTCTTATTCCTGCATCACCTGTAACCTCAGGGATGGAAGAGTGATTTCCCGCGATCGGAATACACCCTTGAGACATGGCTTCAAGCAGTGGCATTCCAAAGCCTTCGTACTTCGATGTATACAGCAGGGCTACAGATTCTGAATAAAGAGTTCTTAATTGCTCTTTCTCAGGAAATTCGACCCAAGATATTTGCTTCTCATATTTCTTTAAAATTGTAAGTTCAGTTAAATTTGGCGGTGCACCCGCAACAATAAGTCTATAATCTTTATTTGTATCTGCTATTTTACAAAAAGCTTGGGCTGCGGTGATAAAGTTTTTGTACCCATTTCTGGAACCTACGAAAAGAAACTGTTTTCTTCGATTTTTATTCCTTTCCATGATAACTGGAAAATTACAACCGTGCCAAATAACCTTGGAGGGTCTTGATTCAAAGAGTTCGGGGTATAATTCTTCAAAGTCATTCCGAGTAGATTTAGAAACAAAAATATAGCCGTCTGCTTGTCTGTAAAAATTAGTTCTACTAGTTTTTCTATACAAGTCACCTGGCGCACCAAACTTTTCGTGAATTAGGTCGTGGATAGTAATGACCAACTTGGCACCTTCCTTTACAAAGAAACTTCCTGTCGGCGATAATTGGTATTCTGTAGCGTGAACTAAATCTATCCTGGAATTTGAGAGATATCTGAACCAAAGATATTCAAGGTAAAAAGAAATGCGATGTGGGCGGAAATGAGAAAACGGGGGTAAACTGATCTTTGTAAGACTTTGCTCCCTTAATTTTCTTGAGAAACTAACTGTGTGAGTCTTCGATAATATAGAAGATATCTCATGAAAATAACGAACAACACCTCCTTTGGGAAATGATAAAAAGGATCCGTCGTACAAAATATTAATGACTTATATTTTTAAAATATGATTTGAAACTGTGAAACAATTGAAAATGAGGTGTTAATAACGATATGAAAATCGAATAAATATCCCCGTCCTTCAGATCCTTGACTATCATAGGAGTAAAACTCGCTTTGATGTTGTGCAAGTAACCTAGTAGTGAAGGTTTTTCCTCTGCATCCATATACCAACGAGAGTACCTCTCGAGCAATTCACTTATGGAATTCAACTTGGAGCAATAAATTAAGATATTAGGGTCACCTACAACAAAAAAATTAAATTTTCTAAATCTCGTGCCTAAATCTTGATCTTCCTTAAATCGAAGTTTTGAGTCAAATCCACCTGCCGTCTCAATCGAGACTCTTGAGAATAAAGTACCATAGGTAATGAGCATAGAGCATTTAACAGCATCTTTATCTCTTTCATTCTCTTTAAATAAGTGTCTAGAGCGCCATCTTGATAAAACATCATTTCTGTTGAGTGATGTTAATGCACCTGAAACTGCACCTATTGATGGGTCTGCGAAATGAACGATTGATTTTTTTATAAAGTCAGGCTCGATGTAATTCGTAGCATCTACCATCAAAATAAAATCACCCGAGGTAATATTAACACCTAGATTTCTACAAAAACCACGCCCTTTATTAGTTTTATTAACGATCAGACTGATTTTTGAAGAAAGTTTAAGAATTGACTGAGAATTAAGCACATCTGAACCGTCATCAATAACAACGATTTCATGAACCTCAACAGTTTGAGCAAGGATGCTTTTTAGTGTTGTAAGTACCGAATCACCTTGATTGTAACAGGGGATAACTGCCGAGATGGTGTAAGTCGAATTTTTAATCTCTTATATGAGCAGGGCCATTAACGATATAAGGTCTAGCAGGTTGTTGAGATGGATTAAATGAGAAATCAGAAAAATATTTTGATACTAATTCTTCTAACACAAAGAATGCGTTTGTTCCTGTAATGTCACAACCAATGTGTTTATATCCTTTTGATTCAGAAATTTTAATTATTGTGGACAAGGAAGCTCCCATATTAATCGAACCATCCCAAACCTCATTGTCTTCGACAACAGCTTTCCAAAGTGAGTTCTTCGGAAAGAATCCGTTATATTCGATGACCAGTACTTTGGGAGTAATGTAATTTATGGATTCCCATACCAAGTGTGTCGTAAGGTCTAAATCCAAAGATAATAAATCAACATCCTTTGATATGTCGTATTTTTGAAGAATGGAATTTATATTATTCTCATTAACAAAATTTGCATAGGCAAGGAGTTTATCATTTTTGATAAAATTTTGAAAGTTCGAGTTGATTGTATTTAGATTTTTGGTACTTCCATCAATCCATACACCTTTCCATCCTAATTCTAAAAGTAAACGAGTGTTGTTTTCGGAGCCATCTCCTGTACCAATTTCAATGAATTCACCTGTTGTAATATCCAACCGATTAAATATCTCATTTATAATACCATCTTCTCCATTTTGTGAGAAAGTTTGGTGCTCATATTTTAATAATTGATTATCTTTACTATAATTTTGAATTAATAACTCCTTTAATATTGCCTGTTGAATTCTCGTTTGTTTTAACGCCTCAAAACGAAGTTGTGACACTTCTCTCCTTAAATTTAAAATTATCTTTAAAATATTAAGACTTTTAAAAATGTTTTTCATATTTCAAAATACAACTTTTTAATTTATTCAGAATTTTACCCTTCAATATAGATATATTAGAAGGGCAAATAATCTTACAAATAGTTTTATGATAATATAAGTTTACAGAAATATTTTTAGGGTGGATGAGGGGAAAAGTTATCTCTTGGAGAGGGTTATCGAACGGGTTTACACCTTTATTGTGAGTAGAGTCTTCTCGGTTAAAACCAATGTCTCTACAGAGATTAACTGTTGGCGTTATTGAAATTGGCGCATTATTTAAACAATTAAATTCCCACTGATAATCCCATGTCCATGGGTCATCATTAAAACAGTGTAAGTCATACATTTTCATAACTGCACGTCTATGCTTTGAGTTTGTAAAATACTTTTTAAGAAAACTCTGTTTATTTAGCAATTTCCATTCTTTCATTTGAGGGTCATATGAATTCCAAACTCGTTTCCAGGTACCGAAACCCCATACACTTATAAAATGTGAAAAGAAATAGGACGTTTCAAGATCATGAGCATATTTTGGAATAAAATTAGACAAATTTATATGACCGATCTCATTGTTGTTTTTGTAAATATCTAATAATTCATTACAAAAACTATACGAACTGCTATTAATCTCTTGATCATCTTGCAAATAAATCACTGATTCGTGTTTGGAAAATATGAAATCAAGTCCATGGCATATCTGTTTAACCATACCTTTGTTCTTGTCATTTTTAATCAATATACATGATTTCTCATTGTAAATCTTATGTGATTTAACTACTTCGACACATTTATCACATAGATATAAATCTTTTGAATCACGTGGCCCATCAGAAAAAATATAAAGTTTATAAAAATCTACTAATGATAGTTGATCCAATGCCTGTTTTACACAATCAGGCCTATTAAAAATAAAAAGTGCTATTGGAGATTGCAAAATAAAAATTATTTGAGGTATGAAAGAGTCCTGTAATGATTTTCAAGATCTATATTTTGATGAGTTTTTATCAAATCATCATAGGGGTCTGCACTAAAATTATATTTTGTACTTTTAGAAAGTGAGTATGTTTTAAGATTTCTTTTAATAAGGTCGATTTTTTTTCGCTTAAGATTGAAATCTGAACTTATTCTTTCTAGAAAATTTATACATTTATTATTATCTTGAATATCTTCTAGCGAAACAAAAATACATTTTTGAGACAAGGAGTAATCAAAATAAGATCTCAATTTGTCGTACCTTATCTCAAATATATTTCTAGATTCATCGCTATAGTTTAAATGTTTTTTAAATTTATGGTCTCTTAAATATTTAGAAGGAAATGGGTGTCGTAATCTATCAAGCTTGATTGACTTATCTAAAAATGACTTCAACATTAAATTTTTTATACTTGATGTAGATGTATAATTAAAAAACAAAGAGTAGATATATTTCAAGAAAAGTTTTGAAATACTATTGTTCTTTAATGCTAGCGAACTAACTGTCTCTACGCTTTGATTACTGGTTAAAAATGTTGCAAAGCAATCTGTTTTCCTGGTGCTTAAACAGTATGGATTATGGTACATAGATATTAACCATTTCTTGAGGTCTCTAACTATAAATATATCAATCACTTGTTCCTCGACTTGCCTAAATTCTTCATCTGGATAACCATGCTTCCAATAATAGTTGATACTGGTATTCATATCTAAGTGATCATCAAAGACATACTCTTCTCCAAAGTTAGATTTCAACAACCGGGTAAGAAAATTTGTTCCTGAATTCCTTTCACCGTATATTTTAAATATCATTTAAAAAGTAGTTTCAAAGAATCGTAATTCTTTTGTTTTAAAATTATCTCTGTCAATATAACATGTGGGCACATTATTTAAGAATGCTGCCCAAGTCATAAATGTTGATGCAGGTCCTATTAAATAATCACATTTACTTAAAGTACAGAGATTCACAGCAGGGTCTTCATAATTGAAATATGCGTTTTCATGTATAATTTCAGACTTTTTCTCTTCACATGCTACAAAGACACCATAATCATTACCTAACAATTCATTAATTCTATCAATTAATATTTTGTACTCATTATCATACAAATATAGTTTCCCGCCAAAATGGTTCTTATAATCACCTTGCCTCATACAAATACCAATAATTTTGTGTTTTGGGATTGATTTTATAATTTCTTCTGATCGACTTATGATATTATCGGAAAATTTAAACAGTGAATTAAAATAATTACGCTGAAATTTTATTAAGTTAAAATTTCGTTTACCAAACAAGAAACCATGAAAGAATATAACTTTTTTTGAAGATAATAAATTTTGAAAACTTTTACTTCCATAATCTTCATTTTCCGTTTCAAGATCAAAACAAAATATTTTCATCATTTTGATTTTACGATAAGAAATACGTTTAAAGGATTCATTTGAAAAATCATGCAGAAATACTGGGATTTTTATCAGTTTAAAAATATTATTTGGAATAATGCCAATAACTCTTCTATCAAAGTTTTTAAAATAGCTGCTATATTCTACAAATGATGGATTAAGAACTATAGCGTCATGTTGCTTAGCCCAAGCTATCATATAAGTAAAAAGTATTAGTCTGTTACCCCATCTTCCATAGGGATTACTAATTATGAAAACCCTTTTATTTATCATACAAGAAAAAATAATAAGAAAGAAGGTCACAAAAATATCACTTAATATAAATTTTATAAGAATGTAATAATTTCTCATATACATTTATTATTTATGAAAAATAAATTACAATATTTGGATTTTATGTCATCTCGAATATCTTTGTAACTAGTGAATCCTATTTCTTTCATTTTTTTGCAGACAAAATCTTTTGCTTCATACTCATGTGTTTCAATGATGATTGAGTTAACATTGCTCAACGATATACTATAGTTTTTAAAGAACTCAATCTCGCTTCCTTCAATATCGCATTTTATAAGTTCAATAGTTGAAAATTCAAGATCCTTAGTTAAATCCGAATATTCGACTTTTCTTGAGTATCTTTTGCCCTTTTTTTCGATTCTTTTTGAAACGCATTGCCCTATGTGGTGGTCTCTATCTTCGATGAACCAGTCCCAACCATTTTTTTTCCCGACAAGTTTATTATGTATATCGAAGGAAAAGTTATTGGAAGCAAAGCCTTTCAGGTTGGCCTTAAGTCTATCAATACAATTCTCACTAGGTTCAAAGAGTACGAAATCAATTTTTGCTTTTGATCCGATTTGACACCAAATCTCACAACACCTGATGGAAAAAAATCCTAAGTTAGCTCCAAGATCCAAAATTTTTTTGGATTCATTGTTATCCATGCATTTTTTTAGAGCATGATTTATATATTCATCATAGATTTTATCCGTAAATATTTCTTTATAAACTAAATGATCGATAAAGGAGTTAATTCTTAATTTTGTGCCAAATTCTGTTTTCTGTATCCCTAAATTTTGGTGTCTCCAAAGTATATTCTTAACAAACGCTTTAATTTTCATTGAAATATTTTATCTTTTGTAAAAATAGTTATAGAAATTATTGTACATAAATAAATTATTACATTTAGTTCATTATAAACTCGAGTTTCCATCATGTTAGATCTGAAATACAAGGAGATTAAATATATAAGTCCTACTATTAAAAGTCTTATCCCATAATAACCAAGATTTTTGAAAAGAAGTATTGGTATTAGCCAAGTTCCAGCAAAAAGGGTTAAGAACCATGCGGGATTTTCCATTGCCCAATGAGAATTACCATTCCAAATACCTGATAAAAAATCACTCATTGAGTGCGGTTCTTCAAAAAATAAGCCAGGGTTCCCTTGAAAGTTCCAACTTAGATAGAAACGTAAAATGATCCATAGAGCAGCTTGTGTAAAAATATGGAAGACTAGATTTTTGTTTTCTTTAAAAAATAACTTTGGATTTTTGCATAGTTTTAATTGTAACAAAAATCCAGATAAACTGATAAAGCATGCTGACTCCCTATTTAAATTTGCAAGAATGAATAGTAAATAAAAGGATATCCATCTTGCTCTAAGAAAGAAAATTAGCCCTAATACATAGAATGCAAGTGAGGGAATATCATAACAATAAAAAAGGCCAGCACCATCAATCAGTCCATTGATCGCTATATAATTCCATGTTAGGGGAATAAATAATAAGAGGGCACTCCAATTGGACACTTTACAATCGATAATCTTAAATAGAATTGGAATCGATATGATAAGAATTGATAAGAAAAAAACATTTATTATCTGAAGTATGACTTCAAAGGTAATTGGGTATGGTACTAGCCAATCAAATAAAAAAATCAGAATCGGAATGGATGGTTTAAGAAAGTCACCTACGAAAGGTATAAGGATCCTTGTTTGAAAAACCTTATCTGCCAAGCCTGACGCAATGTTATGAGCACTGCCGGGAGGGTACTCGTGTGTATATAAAAAATAATAGTAGGTAAATATTGTTGAGCAAAAAAGTGTAACAACAATAAATAATATATAGGTGATTCTAGTGCTAATTACTTTTTCGCTACTATTAAAAATTGTCTACCAAAAATTCTCCATAAAATTGGAAATCTTAAGTATAAGGAAACCAAAAATAATGGACGCTCTTTTACTCGGACCATATTGTAGGGCAAAAATTTTGAATAGGATTGCTCAATTGTAAAATCATGAATTTGAAGCAACTCACACAAGGATTGATCTGAAAGAGCAACATGATGATCCCAGAAATCCCAGTATTTCCCGTTAAGGACGCTTATGTTAGGTCCCATCGCAATAATTCTACCACCTGGTTTCAAGGCTTTTTTAATCTCACCTACTGTACGGTCGAGGGACTCTTTATTTGGTAAATGCTCAAAGAAATTACTGGTAAATACTAAATCGAGAGAATTTGAATCTATTTCCCATGATTCAGAGCAATCCTGCTGATGGAAAATGATTTCTTTATCCAAAAGTGATTTAGTTTTTGGATTGAGGTCCATGGCATGTCGTACTTCACATGTTGTATGGTTGATAAACTCTCCATATCCGCATCCAAGGTCAAGTACATGGTCAGTACTTTTTATCCATTTGGAGAAAAAGTCATAAGTCAGAATTTTCCATAAGCGTTTCCTGTAATTTTCATGCCCAGAAAAACGTTTTTCATAAATTTGAGTTAAATTTTTTTCGGAACTCATTTTTTAACGTAGTCACCACGACTGAAGTATTTTTCTAGCCAGATGTAAGCTATGATAAAAAAATAGCGCGATCCCATCTCTCGTAATTTTAATTTAGCCACTCCTTTTGTCCGGTTTTTCCAAGAAATGGGAACGACCTTCCATGAGTAGCCTCGGACAATTGCTTTCAATGGTATTTCAACTGTAAGGTTAAAGTGGGGGGAGATGAATGGTCTACATCCTTCAATTACTTCTCGTCGATACATTTTAAATGCATTTGTTATGTCATTACATTGTATATTAAACCCAAATCGAATCATTGTATTTACGACCCGGTTGGCAATTAGTTTAACAAACGGATAGTTGTAAACTTTTCCTCCTCGAATGAACCGACTTCCAAATACACAGTCATTCCCATCTTGAATAGATCTCCAATAGGCAATTAAATCCTTAGGCGAGTCAGAAAGATCCGCCATCATTACAGCTACAGCATCTCCCGTGAAATTGTCCAAGCCGAGACGAACCGCTCGACCAAACCCGTTTTCACCTTCGTTTCTTATACATTCAACTGAACCAACTGATTGGTTGATTACTTTTATAGCATCACCCGTGTTATCCGTACTGCCGTCATCTATAACTAATATTTCAAAATCAATTGAATGATGAGTTAATTCCTTACATATTTCTGAAATACATTCTTCTAAATTAACCGCTTCATTTCTAGCCGGGATGATTACGGATAGTTTATTCAAGATAATGATGGAGTCTGAAGCATTCTAATTCTTTGAACAAATATACCGCCTTTTAAAATTGTTTTTTCTAGTATGGAATTTTGGAATTTGTCGCTAATTGCTTTCGTGAATTCTGGAATACCAGACAGTTTTTCGTCATAGGCTAGGTAAATATTTAATTCCTTACTGGTTTTGAAATGAGAAAGCTGTGGGAAATTACCGCCAGAAAAGTGAGTGGCCATTGTTCTCATCTTAGTTCTTAAAACCAAATCTCCCATATCGCCCGAAGGGAGAAAATAAATGATATCTAGATTATTGTCAGAGTCGGTTTCAATGTAATTAATTGCTTG
>Ga0181597_10002947_pt1 | contig 18125 bp, 27 predicted proteins | sample 041ome_5_FD_148647 | JGI IMG/M metagenome (GOLD analysis project Ga0181597, IMG submission 148647) | Coastal salt marsh microbial communities from the Groves Creek Marsh, Skidaway Island, Georgia - 041403US metaG (spades assembly) | ecosystem: Environmental > Aquatic > Marine > Intertidal zone... | reverse complement strand
TTGAGTAGCTGCCTCTGTCAGCTCCAGCTGCTGGGAGATCTCCTCGACAGTACAAGCTCCGGTGCAATGGAGCTCCACCTTGTCTTCCAGCAGCGTGATGACATGTTTCTGCCTGCGCTTCTCAGGGCACTTGTACACTGCACTAGTACCATTGACTTGCGCAGCATCTGGGAGCTTGGACTTGATGAGCTCAAAGACCTCACCTGGAGTCACAGCTCTTCTCTCAGTAGGGCATCTTCCACTGTATCTTCAAACACAATGAGGGGCCTGAGTCTCTTGTCCTTGAAAACACTGTAGCTGATGCCCTTGAGCTTATTGTACCAAGGGACACCTCCCTTATAGACTACGGCTGGCCTTGTGCCCCAGAGCTCTCTGAGTATCTTGTTTTGAAAAACAGTTACCTCATGTGGGGTATCTCTGACATGCAGTGCTACCCCTTGGAGCCTGACCTTGTTGACTTCCCAAGGCCAGTGGACTCGTTCTTCCAGTGTCTCCAGATACTTACCTGCCAGCTCCTGAGCATCTGGAGAATTCATCGGGTCAGGGCACTCACTCATAAGGTAGTCTTGGCGGAAAGGTGAGCAGATGACAGGCATGCCATACCAGAGAAACTGCTCTTCCCAGCTCTGATTCCAAATTTGGTGGGAATTTGGTTTAAGAGTCATCTACCCAATATTGCTTTGAGGGACTCATTCATCATCTCAGGCGTTTCCTCTTCCACCTCTGGTGCTGCAGATGCTACCAATGCTGGCAGCTCCTCCAACCTTGCAGCAATTTGCGCTACCTTGCTGTACTTGCCTTGCTTGCGCACAGCAATTGCTACTGGTTTGTTGCCTATCTGTTTCATCATGTTATTCATGGAAACCACTTTAGGCCTGCCAGCGTCATCCACATGCCCTGTTGCTTGGGCAATGCTTCCAATAACTTCTGACGTAATCCGTAGGGCACTGGCGGACTTTTCTGGATCTCCCCAATGCTCAAAGATGAGGTCTTGCCGTATCTCCCCAGCCACCCCTTTCCACTGAAGCCTAATCTGACGGTAGACTTGGTTGTCATCCCTCAATGGGATCACCTCAATAGCTACGATAGCTGCTAGGTGATTGCCCTCCTGCATGATGCGTGGTTGGAGGGTTGTTACCTCTGGGTCAAATAGGACGATGTCGTTCTTCATGGGTTGTACTCTTCAATGAGTTGTAAGAGGTTGCCAAACGTGGAGTTCACCAGGGTTGGCTCTGGCAAATTGAAACGATTCTTTGCCAATACGTGTATATCTGGGCTGATGTGCAATAATCTACATTTACTGGATTCCACACTTTCCCCAGTGTCAGAGCTCTCTAGTTCCAGATGTCCAATAATTTCTGCCCACTCGCTGAGAAGTGGTGCAATCTTTTTTGGCAATCTGATGACTTGCGCTGTATAAGGCCTTTGGTTAGGTTTAGTGACTTCTTTGTCATCAACATGACAAATAACAACTACGTGCTTCCCTATAGCCGTGAGTTGGGAGAGCTTTTGGGTCATAATGCGCCAATGACTAGCCATTACGTCATAGGCATGACCGTACCCCCTGCCAGCGTTTACTAAAGAGTCTTTCTCTATATTGAGAGAGAAGACCTCTACTAAATGCTGACGGAGGAGTTCTGCAGCTGCATCAGCAGTGTCTACAATGATGGTTTCATGATCACTGGTTAACGCCACATCGAGCAACGCCAGAAATTGTGTCCACTTTAAAGCACTCGCATCAATTCTCTTCAGCTGTGGATTCAAACGCTTGTAGCGCTTGGCTCCACCCTCTAGGTCGATTATCACCGGAGTTGGTGCTCCACTGATAGAAAATGTTGTCTTGCCTAAGCCTGGAGCTCCCAGCAAAAGCATCGACACCCCATTTTCATCAGTCTCCTGAGCATAAAGCTCAGTGATTAATGTTTCTTTACCCATTTATGTGTCCGGTAAGGTTTGGGCTCTGTATCAAAAGCCCAGAATTTGCACTCAAAGCGCAATGGTTCGCCTTGGAGCCAGATTCGCAAACGGTCATTCCGGTTACGAACACGGGCATCAGCAAACACACGTACCTCGTGCATTTTTTCCTGCCATGAAGCAGGCACTGGGAAGCTCTCGCCAGGGAGGCAAGATGCTACAAAATCATTGAAGTTTTCTACAAGGGTAGGGTCGTCATCCATGACGCTAATTACTCCATGTATTGGGGAAGAGTTATCGTTCTACAACCCCAAACAACATTTTACAACAACTTTTTTTTGGAGTGTAAATTGATAGTATGGGCAAGGCAGACAATCATATGAGGCTAGTCAAGTACATATGTGAGATGGCTAGTTGGAATCAGACAGAGTTGGCAAAACGCTTGGGGACTAGTCAGCAGGCACTAAACAACAGGGCTAGAAGAGGAACGCTGCAGCTGAATAAGCTGAAAGAATTGATGGTTGCGGAGGGTATAGAAATACCAAAGTTCATGTTAGCTAGTGGAGAATTTGGCGACAGTTCTCCAGTAGCTAGTAATGCGGTTTCTGATGAAAAAGCGAAAGCTTTACAAAATGAAGTAGCAGAACTCAAGGAGCGATTACGTGCTTCAGAGGCTCAGGTAACTAAACTGATGGAGATGCTACAACTATCATTACAACGCTAATCACCCTTTTTACAAAAAATAATGTTGTAATTTGTTTTATAAAGGGTAATTTAGGTGCTTCAAATAGCAAACACGGGCGCTATTGGGGTCGCATGGGGTGACCCCCAGAATTGCGTCCAAATGCCGGAGCACCTAAAATGGCGAGACCCACCAAGCAATGGGCCCTAGACAAACGTGGTAACTGGAAGGGCTACTACCACACCCCTGGCAAGCGTGCCACAGAGCGCTTGCTCATCAAAGACGTTGACTTACGAGCTCAGGCTCGTACCAAGGCTCAACAACAATCCCTCCTAGCTGAGCTCTACGCTCAGAAAGCCTCAGCTGAATCCTCAGCAACTGCCCAAGTATCTTCTTTTGAAAGCTCCAAGCGTGCTTTCCTAGAGTTTATCGCTAACGAGCGCAGCGCTAATACTCTCAAGGAGTACTCCCACACACTGGCAAAACTGGAGAGCTTTGAGCAGGTTGACTTCCTCAAGCAACAGTGGGCAGCTGCAGGGCAGAGCCCTAATACCATCAACAAAAAAATCCGCACCATTCGCTCCTTTGAGAACTGGCGAGTAGAGCAGGAGAACAACGAGCGTGCAGCGAAAGCACTGCCGCTCGTGCATGCTCGTAAGTTCCGCAACCTCAAGACTGACCCTGCCAACATTAGCAGCTACTCCAAGGAGCAGGCTGACAACATTCTACAACTCATTGAGGCACGTATTGCCAACCCTCTGCCCAATGTCAACCCTGACTTCCATAGGCGCTGGGAGCTGCTCCGTAGAGCTTGGTGGCTATCTCGCTATGCTGGCCTACGTGGCGCTGAGTTGCTGAGCTTACGCTGGAAGGATATCAAGCTGGCTCCACTGCAGGAGGATAGCTTCCTAGATATCAACAGCCACGAGGATGCACGTGGCAAGTGGTTCCAAGTCAAGCAACATCACGCTGCTGTGGTGCCTATCGTTCATGACTGTCTGATAGAGGAGCTGCAGAGCTGGGAGCATGACCATGAGTTTGTGCTGGGCAATTACTGGAAAAGCTCCATAGAGCTCTCCAGAGCCTTTTCTCGGCTGCAAGCACAGGTAGGCATCAGTGATGAGATTAAGCCAGTGCATGGCTTCAGAGCTTTATTTGCGACAGAGCTCCACAACCTTGGTGCAAGCATCTACAACGTCAAGGAGCTGCTACGACACAGCTCCATTGAGACTACTGAGCGCTACATTGATAAGCGCAACAACAAGATTAGTGCTCTCCGCTCCCTGACGAAAGCAGCCTAAGCAATAGCAGCTCACTTTGGTGAGTTGCTCATGATGCGCACGTACATATTCGTACACATTTGGTGCACACCGTGCGCATCACTAGGCAACTTAACTAGGAGTAGTCAAATGACTAACAAAAAGCTAACCATCACGGTTGTGCTAGACCTTGATGAAAATGCAGATATTGAGGAGCTGAAGCTGGACTTCAATACTGAGAATGTGGACTACAGCTTCAAGCATGATTACATCGTAGGCAGCTATATCCCACTACTGGAGCCAGCGCCCGAATACACCATAACTAAGAACTATGAAGAAGGCCTTCCCGTTCACCCATCAGAAGAGGAGGCATGGTGAGCACATTACAAGGCAATTGGGTCTGCAAGGCCTTAGCAGACGTACACAACACGCAACCCTTCCGCAAGGTACAAGGCCCTAGCGGCATACTGGAAGAGGGGCTCTGGCTCAAGGACAAGTTTGTAGAGCAGAAAGACAAGTATCTCTGCAGGCTGGATACTCCACCAGAGGGCTATCAAGGTGAGCTCATTACTGCTTACCTTTCACCACGTTTCAAAGTCTATGTAGAGGAGACACAGTGAAAAACACAGTTTACGGCTATGGAGGCCAGAGGATTGTAGAGGTAGCCACCCCTAAGCACAGGATTATGGCTAAGGGAGCCTACCCACTACGAGCCTATGAGCAGGAGCTCAGAGAGAGCTTTTGGAGAACGTACTTAAAAGCTAGGGAGAATAAGTTATGAGCCTATGCCCTAGCTGTAATCGCTTGACTGCGGAAATCATTGGCGCAAACGGAGATGTGATTCATCTCCGGTGTGCGCACTGCCAAACTAACTATACGGAAGTGAGGTTACGTGAGCGTAAAAGTCAAAAACTCAAAGGATGAGCTGCTGAAGGACTTGACCCAAGCGTGCAACAGAATCCTCAACCGGAAGTTCCCTAGCACCAAGCTGGGGATGATCTCAGGTAGGACGCAATATGGGCCAGAGGTCGCTCACTTTCTTGCCAAGGGGGGCAAGGTAACCAAACTGGCTGACGGTCATGCTCAGTATGCTATTAAGTTTTATGAATTTGATGGCTGGCGAGGAGGCCTCAACCCAATAGATGATGCCATAGCAATAGGAGACTCAGAAGATGGCAAGACCACTTGACCTAACAATCATTGGAGAGGAGTTTGGCTGGCTCAAGGTTATCGGGCCAGCCGCAAAGCCTATGCGACTCAAGGCAGAGGGCAAGAGCTACTGGTGCTGCCTCTGCCGTTGTGGCCTATTTACTGTAGTCGAGAGAAGCAATTTATTATCTGGCAACTCAAACACTTGTGGTTGCTCTAAATATAGGAGCCTAAATGGTACTGAAGCAGGATGTGTACATGAAGAACTTGTTCAGCCTATATAGACAGGAACTGGGCAAGATTAAACTGAAGGACTTGGAGGTGTTGGATGCTGAAGATGAGCACACTGAGTTTCAGCTGGCCTTGGAAAGGGCTAAGCATCAGTGGGCAGTGTTTGAAGACAACACTGCTACGCTGAAGGAGCTGGATGCCATCAGCTTCCACTTGCGGAACATGAAGGCAGAAAGCTTATGCGAGGAAGAAGAGCATGAGCGGCTAGCTGGAGTGCATTAGCAGAAGAGCCTCATTGCGTAAGCAGTGGGGCTTTTTTTTTGTGCATTATTTGTTTGTTTTTATATGTTCCCCACTTTTCCCACCTAAATCCCACCTAAATCCCACCCGTAAATTTCTGCCTCTGAGAATTGGACGCAGCTATGCCTATGCCGCAAGGGTTTTACGGCTACCGTAATACGGCTGAATTTTCTGGGAAATTGTTTTACGGTGGGATTGCCTGGAGGGCAGGTATTTACTGAGGAGGCAAGGGATTTGGAATCCGCTGCTCTACCAACTGAGCTACTGGCCTAATGCACAGAAACCATTCACTTTTTTGGAATGGTTAACTTAATAGTTCTACGGTAAAACATTAACTTATTACGGCAGGTTTTACGGTTAACTTATTTAGTCCAACAAACTTTGAACTGCAGCCCTTGTACCCCCCATGCGCTCTGCTCTGCCCAGGTTATAGTAGTTTCTCATCTGCTGGGCTAACTCGACATCATTTAGCAGGCCCATTGTATTGTCAAGTCCACTACCGTAAAACTGTGGCCCAAAAGCTTCGGCAACTCGCTTCGCTTCCCTGGTCTGCATTACGTTGCTGAGGTCACGCATACGCCCAAGGAAGTTAGTACCTTGAATGGCTTCATCCAATGGGCTTGGGTCAACTAAATTGTCTGCAGCCATTGACTGCATCTGCTGGGTGTTGCGTGTAGCATCTCCAATGGTCGAGATGTAGCTCTTGCTTCTACGAGCTTCCACTAGCACTGATTCCCAGTAGCGTGCGAATTGCTCAGGGCTATCAAACAAAATTTCTATGCGCTCCTTAAGGCTCTTCTTGTCAATGTAGCGTGCAATGTTCCCCTTAGTGGCTGAGTCACTTATCTTGGGGTCGAGGTAGGCATTAAACTCCCTGACAAAGCCAGCACGGTATGCGTCTTTCTCCACATCATTTAATTTATTGAAGTCATCACGCATAATCTCTGGGCGTGCCCGATAGAAATCCTTCTTTGCTTGTGAAGCTACTTCTTCCAGCCTGCGAGAGTCAAAGCCTTGGCCCCTGAGCTCACCATATCTAGGTACAGCTGTATCTGCCTGCTCCATCAGCCTACGTCTATAGGTTCCTAAGCTTTCTGCCTCATCCATATCCCCAGCTCGTAGGGCCTTGCGCTCCTCGCCAGATAAGCCTCTACGTGCGGTCTCCACCATGCGCAAGTTCATGTTCCCAGCGAAATCACCAGGGTCAGGGTTGCCTCTGCGGCTAGTCTCCCTATTGCGTGCAGCTTGGTAGTACTCAGCCATCCTTGGGTCAGCATCCAGTAGCTGCCTAAGCTCAGGGTTCAGCCCCTCTGGCAAACCCATGTCCATGACTTTCTGGTACTCAGGGTTCAGCTGCTCCTTGCGCAAAGCTGCCTGCTCACGTGCAAAGACTTGGGGGTCTTTGCCAGCTGTGAGCTGCTCTTCCAGCTTGGCTTGCATCCTTGGCCCCTGTTGGAGCTGTCTGCCTTCCAAAGCTCGTTGGGCTATGTCTGCTTGCTCTCCAGGTGTCGAGTAAAGTGTCTTGGCAAAGCGCTGGGTGTTGACTCCCCCGATATCTACTGGGAGCACTTCCTCAGCTCCTGCGGCAGCTGCTTGCCTTTGTGCCTCAGCTCTTGCCATGTCCACGGTAATGCGGTCTTCACTCAGAGCATCCCCAAACTTGCTCAACCCCTGGAAGTAGGGGTCATATTCTCCTTTGTTGACTAACCCTGAGCCAGCAGGAGGCTGAGGGGGCATGCCAGCCCCTCCAGCTCCTGCCCCTGGCATCAGCTTACGCATGGCAGCATCTCCACCACGGGCCACCCCCTCGACTACTGGCCCTAGCACAGGCCCTGCAGCCATTGTGATTAGGGTATCTCTGGCAGTGTTCTGCCCTACATCCTCATCACCTTGGTTGGCGTAGTATGTGCCTGCAGTTACTGGCGTAACGATACCAGCCTCACCAGCTCTACGAGCGGCATTGCCAACAAACTGCCCTTTTACTGGGTTGAGTGCTGGCAAAAACTTATTGACTAATTGCCCTTCCAGCTGCCCAGTTTTTAAGGCTCCAGTAGCCTGAGCTAGTGTGCTTTGTCCAGGCAGCACTTGCTGCATGTTCTCACGCTCTGCCCGAATGTCTCCACGTATGTTCTCAAAGTCTCGACTTCTCAGCTGCCCATCCTCAATACTCAGGCCACTACTGAGAAACCTTGCAGCCATGCCTGCCATGCCTGGAGCGCCTGAGCCCATCATTCTCACTAGTGCTTCCAGTGGCTCTGCAAAGCCTAGTGTGCGTCCATCCAGCTGCTCACGTAGCGTACCAATGGCTCTGTCTACCATAGACTTATCTGGGCGAGTCATCTGGGACTCTATACGCCTACGGACTGCCTCTTCAAAGCTAGCTCTCGTATGATTATTGAGCTCAAGCTCAGCATCGATGACCTCATTACTGAAGCCTTCCGCTGCCAGCTGGCTAACGTATCGTAGAAGCTCTTCTAAGTTATCCATCATTGCCCGTAGTTAAGTTGCGACTGCTTTCTTTCTCGCTCTTCCCTTGCTCTCTGCAGTGCTGGGGAGCCTGTTTTGATTCCACCCGTAGCTCCTGCTCTGCCAGCTTGTCCTTGTGGGGTTACTAGTGGGTCAAGGTTCAGCGTGCCAATTGATGAGGCTGCATATGTACCTTGGAATAATTGCTCAGGGTTGTGGTTCAGCTTGCGTGCGTTGAGGATGAACTCCTGTTGCATCCGCTCACGCAACGCTTCCAAGCGTTTGAGCATGGACGTAGTGCTCTGGAACGTCCACCCCGTTGGGTCAGCAACGGCCTTGTTCAAGATATCCATGTCAGGCCCAGTGATCGCACCTAACTCGTACTGGGTTTTAAGGTTCATCAGAAGCTCAATGTAACGAGCCTGCAGCTCTGCCAACTCTTCGCTTTTGAATATCGTGTTGACTTTCGTGTTGGCCCCAAAAACCCCTAGAAATTTTTGTTTCTCTGTAATCTGGTCTGCTAAGGCTCCCACCAAGTTTATGCCAATGCCTGCACCATATACTTTTGTGTCAGCTTTTTCGTTAGGCTTGAAAATTAGACCCTTACCATCTGCTGCTTTGGTGTAGCTTCCGCCAGCTGGGAGGAGCGTGCCATCGGGACGATACCAAAGCCCATCCTTGCCTTTTGTAGCTGGAAGGTTTTTGTAGGTAATCGTGCCATTGTTGCTAATCTTCATCCCTTCATCTTCTGTAGGCTTCATGCTCTCACGCATAGCCTTGATGTAGTCGAGGGCAGCGTTGACGCTCTGCCCTCGCTGAAGCATGGACATAGCTGTTTGCTTGACGTTCCCTGTGGTGTCCCAAGGGGCCTGGATGGTGCTGGCAAACATCTGCAAGTCTACCGTTTTGTCTGCACCCTTGGCCTCAGCTCCATACTTATCCAGCCAGCTTTTTGCTGCCTCATAGCCAGCTTTGACGTTTTCACCAGAGTTGCCAATGATCTCCATTGCCAAATTCTGCAGCTCCGGTTCAAAGCCCTGCTTTTGCATGAAGGCCTGCAAGGCTTGTGTGGTTTTGTTCCTGTCCCTCTCGTTGCGGATTTCCCCTAGCTCTGTAGCTGCAGCGCTTGGGTTGAGCAGGCTCTGTGCAATCAGTAGCCTTTCCTGCTCTTCTGGTAGCCCTAGCCCCTGCAGCTGCTCACGTAGCATCTGCTGCTGTTGCTGCTCCTTGCTCTGAGCTCGTTGAGGCCCTTGCATCTCAAACTGCATCTTCCTAATTTGAGCCATCTTGTAGAGGTTCTCCAGCTCCTGCTTCTTACGCTCAGACTCCATCTGCGCCTGCTGCAGTCTTGTCTGCTGGTACGCTCCATAGCCCTGGCCTGCGCCAGTGATGGCATCACGCAGGAAATCAGCACCTGTGACTCCACGGCTATTGACTAGCCCTAGCCCAGCTCCAAATAGAGCCATCTTGGCTGGATCTTCGTACAAGCTGGTATCGTCATCTAGTAAGCCAAAAAGCATATTACCTCGACAATGCGTTTCTAATTCTGCGTTGCTCAGCCATCATTCTTGCGTCTAAATCCTGCCCTCGCTTGACTCTACCCCTAGTGCTATTGTCTAGATAGCGAGACATGTTCTGGAGTTCCTCAATTGGTTTTGCAAACCCTTTTGGAGGCAATGGCTGCACCGTGGCTTCCTCTTCAGCAAAGCCTTGCGGAGCCATCTGCCCCCCAAGCAGCCCCTCTGGTTGCCGATACATGCCATCCATGATTTTCACACTAGTACTATTAGCTCCAGGTTGTGGGCTCATTTTCCGTAGCTGTTGATACTCTGGGTAGTCACTGGATTTGTATGGGTTGTACATATCTTGTGCTCCAGTGCTAGGCCTTGGTGAGGCCTCATAAGCTCCCTGCACTGCATCCATGATCCTAGGACGCTTACGCTGGAAGAGCTGCTTAATACTACTATCTGGCATAGCCTGCACAGCCATTGCCTCAGCAGTAGGGTCATAAGCTTGCGGTGCTGGTTGGTTCAGCTCCATGTACTCAGCTGTAGGATCATAGCCAGCGTAGGGGTCAGGTGCTTCATCCAGCAACCCACGTAAGTAGCCATAGCCATCTGCTACCTTATCGATGACATAGTCATCATAGGGCCCATCTATGTAGCCCTTCATGGTCTCCCTATCTGGCAACATGTTGCTCAGGTAGTCCATCCCCTGCCCCATGTAGCCCTTGTACTCTTTGACCACTGGGTCTGAATTGAAATCATCCAGTAGCCCACTAAAGTAATTACCAAACATATGTTGCTCCGTTAAACCATGCCAAAGCCACCAAAGCCACCAAAGCCACCCAGTGGCCCAAGCTTCAAACCAGTGCCTACTACATTCCCGTTAGGCAAAGTAAATTGCTTGTTAGAGCTAATGGGTTGCGCTTGTTGTGTCGCGTTGTTCAATGCCCCACTTATTGCCCCACCAAAGCCTCCAGCTCCAGAGCCAAATAAGCCTCCAGCCAAGCCAGAAGCCTTGCCAGCTAGTGGGGGGCTTACATTTTGGCTAATTACTTGAGCAGGAGGCCTCAATAATGGGCCTCCTGTTTGAGGCTGCCCTATTTTTCTGCCACCTCCTCCTCCACCAGCTTGGAAATTGGCGCTATTGGGTAATGAGGGGAACCCATTTACTGCGCTAGGTGCTGCTACCCTGCCTCCACCTCTGCCTCCAGAGCTCCCACTAGGGCCTCCTTGATAGTTTGTGCTTGGGTTGGTTGTGGTTGCAGTTCTTTCGGTAGGTGAATCACCCAATAACTTGCCTAGCCCTGCAAAGCTATTGTTGTCATTGACTCCCAGCAGACCCATACCTGCACCAGCGGCAGCTCCCCAAGGGTTGCCTGTTGCCAAGAAGCCACTAAGGCCTCCACCTATCATTGCAGCCAATGGGTTGCGGCTACCTCCACCTCCACCTCCACCAGCTGGAGCTCCTGTTGCTGTGGCGTTGGCAATGCCTAAGCCCAGTTGCCCTCCACGGTTGAGGTTGTCCAAGTACGTGGCAGGGAAGGCTTGCTCGTTCTGGTATTGCTCGTAGTCAAAGTCCAATTGCTGCTGGTTGCGTTGGTCTTGGTATTGGCCTACTGCCAGCTGGTCTAGCAGCTGCTGACGTTGAGTAGCATCTAGGTTCTGCCCCATCTGGCCCATGTTGTTTGCCCCTGTGAGGGCATCACTGAGGGCACTCTGGCGGAATTTCTCAGCCAAGCGGCTTTGGTCTAGTAGCCTATCCTGCTGTTGGTTGAAGCTATCCGCTCCTAAGTTCTGAGCCTGGAGCTGCGCAGCTGCATTGTTGTTGAGGATGGTTTGCAGATTCGATGCAGTCAGGTTCTGGCCTTGTAAAGCCCCTTGGTTTTGCAGCTGCTGCATTAGGTTGTAGGAGTCTGCCCCAAGGTTCTGTGCCTGCATCCCAGACTGTACGCCCAAGTTCTGTGCTTGCAGCTGGCTCTGTAGTTGCCTCTGGGCAGCAGTATCATAACTCTGCTGGTTGAGGTTCCGTATCTGCTGAAGGTCTGCTGCAGTTAAGCTCTGGCCCTGCAGAGCTCGTTGCTGCATGAGCTGGTTAGCAGCCTCTCTTGCTTGTGCGGTCAGCTGTTGCCCCTGCATGCCACTTTGAGCCATCAGCTGCTGAGCTTGGTTCGCACTCTGAGCTGTGAGGTTTTGGCCCTGCAATGCTGCCTGTGCCTGCAGCTGTTGTGTCTGGAGGTCTCCTTGTTGCCCTAGCTGCTGTGACTGCAGCTGTGACCGCAAGGAAGCGTCACGAGCTGCCTGCAAGTCTCCAGCTGTTAAGCTCTGCCCTTGCAAGGCTCCTTGCGTCCCTAACTGTTGTGTCTGCTGTTGAGCCTCAGCTGTCAGCCCTAGCCTTTGTGCTCTGTCCTGGCTGGCTAGTTGTGCTGCCGTGTTGAATCCTTGCTGCCTCATTTGAGAACTAAGCCTGCCAGCTTGCTCTAAATAATTTTTAAAATTCTGAGCTTCTAATTGACCTTGCCTGGAGCCTCCCAGGGCTCCAGCGGCAATGGCTTGGGCATCTGTCTGCTGGTCTGCCAGCATACGAGCTCTGTTGAGGTCTTCCAGGCTGGCATCAATGACGCTCTGGTTGTAGGGGTTCTGGTATTGGTTGAGGTCTTGCGCAAAGGTGTTGCCACTCTGGTAGTCCCTGGCCTGAGCATCTACTGCATTGCCATATTGCTGCCCCTCAAACTGTAAGGCATCTCCAGAGCGATCCCTACCTGTGGAGGCAATCGCTGCAGGGTTGAAGCTGCTCCCTTCAAAATTTTGTCCAGTGTACCTCTCAGGAGCCACGTTGGCCCCTGCAGGGTTGTACGTAGTAGCATTGAATTGCTGAGCTCCTGCTGTTGGCCCAGCTTGGACATCCATGCCTGAGTAGTTTCTGGAGCCTGCATTGGAAGCATTGGTGAAGTTCCGCTCTGTCTGGGGCCCTACTGGCGCATAACTTTGGGCATCTGCAATGTTGCTGTTGAAGCTGCTATTCTCAGCCTTTCCGGTAAGCCTGTTTGTCAGGTCATAAGCTCCTTGAATATTGGAGCCCTGCTGGTTGTAGAGTGCATTCTCTGCAGCTGTGGTTCTGTCACTAGGAGCTGCAAAGCGATCCCCTTCAAATGCCTGGAATTCACTAGGTAGATTACTGGCGTAGTTTGCGCTCTGGTTCGCTAGGTTGCGTAGGCTCTGGAGGACTTCTGCACCTCCCCCAGCTCCTCCCCCAGCTCCTCCACCCATTAGGCCACCCAAAGCACCTCCCAGTGCTTCCACTAAGTCTTTGCCTGCATCCAAGCCTGACTGCACAGCCTTACCCACATCCGTAGGAAGGTCTTGAATCCCAGCTAAATTCCCCCTGAGAATCCCCTCGACAGTATTGTTTAGGCCTTTGATATTGCCAGCAGTTAACCCGTATAACGGTGTGCCCTTTAAGGGTTCGGCATAGGCATCTACTATGGAATTTTGTAACGAGTTGGTAGTGGCATACATGTCAGAGGTTAAATTGACTCCAGCGGAAGACATGTCTCGCAACCCAGTGAGGTCACCAGAGAGGACACTACGTCCTCCCCCAATAAACTGATTCCCTCTATTTTGCAGGTTGCCTACTGCACTGTTAGCAGCATTTTCCAAGCTTTTGCCTACGTTGCTAATGCTTTTGGTTACACTGTCAAATAGTCCCATTGTGCCTCATAGTGCGGTAGTGCTTAGTACACCAGCATCATCCACGGTGAGCTTGTACTTTGTTTTGTTGGGGCTCACTAGCACGAGCCGATTGCCATCTACAACAATATCTTGGTTGGTAGTGTAGCGATTGCGGAGCTCTATGCTTAGTCTGTCGAAAGCTCTGGAGAACCAGTTGCGGTCATAATTATTGGGAGGTGTGCCTAAAATCATCTTGTCCCTCCAGGTTGAACTTCCAGCCTCTGCTTCCCTAGTGTCCACTCCTCACTAATGGGGGCAGCGACTTTCATACGGAGCTGCCTGCCCTGCCAACGTAAGTCTATGGCTCCATCAGCCTGTGGAGTGTATGGCCCCTTGGTAGTCTCTGTCCCATCCGCACTGGAGCTCGTGTAGAACGTGAATTGTGGATAGCTCCCAGCTGTGCCCTGCTTCTCCAGGTCATGCCAGATACGAGTAACTCTAGCTAGCCTTTGGCCTACCTCTATCTCGTAGGCTCCTGTTTCAGCATAGGTCTCTACTGTCCCATCATCTGCCAAAGTTCTGTCTACTTCATGGGCCCAAATATATGTATCTCCGTTGCTATCGGGCCCTACTGCTATTGGGAACACGTAAGCCTCTTCTTCCATGAATGCATCACGGCTGAGTGTGCCCATGCTCCAAGTGTTGTTTCTCGTGCCCCAAAGGATGTAGGCATCTGGTCTTGCATCTGCGCTTCCCTCACTGCAGTAAAACCAGACAACCTCTCCATATTCTCTAATGCTGCCAGCTGCCACTAGTGTCCCTCGCTGCATGTTGATGTCTGCCAGGAAGGTCTCCAGTATTGGGCATGGTAAGGGTGTGACATTCCCGTCATATTGCCAGAATCCGTCTGTTGCTAGCCATACTGTGCGCTCTGCTATCTGCTGGATGCAGGCAGAGCTCACTGGGCCACAAGCCTCAGCCAGTGACTCTAAACCATAGATGAAAGGGGGGCCCAAGTAAGAAAGGAGGTGTACGTCAACGGAGCTGAAGACTAAAATCCCTGCACGCACCTTCTTCGCAGCCATCAGAAAGCCCTTGGTGCTTACCTCTAAATCACCAGCTTCGGTTGGGTTTTGGGTTGTGCTTGTGAATACCGTGTAGTCCTCGCTTGCGCTCCACCTCAGCTTGCGTGTGATGCCATCAGCCCCAAACAGCAGGAGGTAGCGCTCAGCTGTGACAATCAGTCCACGAGCTCTTAGGGGATCACTATCGGTAGTAATGATATCCAGCACATCTCCAGCGGAAGCAGTAACAGGGTTGTACAAATAAACTTTACCATCCCCCTCCTTCATGCAGATGAGGGCATCTCCCCAGTTGTCCATGCTCCATCTGGCAAAGTCTGTAAAGATGAACGTCAAGCCTCCTAAGCCTGCGGCTGCATTGTAGTCGTAGGAGCCTCCGTAGACATCCCCTCCATAGCCAGGGCCAATGTTGAAGGTCTGGCTGGTGTTAAGCCCAACCGGAGTGATGGTAGTGAGGGTATTCTCAACAATGCTTATCAGATAAACTTGGTCAGCTGTAGCGATTGCTAGATACCTGCGCCCATTGGATGCTGTCCAAAAATGCATCCCCAGAGCTGGGCCAGATAGTGTGGTCGTAAACATCTTGCGCCAAGGCTTCCACGGCTTGAGACGGTTCTCATGCCAGCGGATGAGGTTACCTCGTACCCACTGGGCTCCAACTTCGTAATCAGTCCCGTCTGAAAAGCCTGGTGATATTTGAATAGGTACTAGGGATTTTGGCATCTGCTTTCTTATTCTTGTACATACGATAGGCAGCTAAACCAGCTGCTACGGCTGGGAGCCCTGCAGCTGTGGCAACCAGCTCCAAGGAGCCACTTGCGGCTAGTTCATCTGCAAGCACTAGTAGTGATTCCATTACATGAGCTCCACGTTAAAGCACTGGGCACTATAACCATTGGAATACGCTAAGCGATCCTCTTCATTCATTGTGATGAGCTGGGAGTGGTTGAAGTCCGTGCGGAAGTGGTCTATCACACAGCTACACTTGCGGATGGCTTCCTGCAGTGCCAGCTGCTGAGGCATCCCCATTTCCAAAAAGCTCTGCTGCATATTGTTCGCACAGCTGTACACCCATGTTGCGATGAATAAAGTTTTGTACTCCAGCTCTTGCGCAGGAGCTGGGCTGCAACTCAGCAGCAGCAGCCCTATGGCAAGTACGAGCTTTTTCACTAGTAGCTCCAAATGGTTTGTGGGTTTGTGCGAGAGTCCACGTGGATGAATCTGGACTCTATAGCGCCTTTTTGACTTATGCCTACGGACATGCCCATTGAGGTCGCTAGGTTCACCAGCTCCCAAGCATCTGGGCCCCAGAGGAGTACGTCTGCTGCCATCCCCTTGCTGTGAAAGCCTGGGTGCAATTTAGCTTTCTCAATGGGGTGGAGCTCTTTGGAGCGATAGGCAGAGCTGATACGCATAGGCTTGCCAAATTTTTTGCGTAGCTCCACAAGTTTTTCCATGAAGCCTTCATCCATCTCGCACTCGTTTGAGTACTTGCAAGCCAGCTCCTGACGCTTGAAAAAAGGATAGTCTCTATCGCTCATCGCTTGTTCTCCAGTACAGCTTTTAAGAGGGTTGTCTGCTCTGTAAGGCATGCTCTTAAATCACCTAGTATTTTATTACTCTCAGAAATTATTCCTCTAAGCGCCTCGTCTGAAGAGGTATCCTTGCGCATCCATTCCAGCCTCTCTTCTTTGTGCATCTGGTCAGCAGTAGTGCGCTCCTCACGATGAGACTTCGTAATGAATTGAATGTACCAGAAGCAAGCTATCAAGGAGCCTAAGCCTGCGCCTAAGTCGGATACTAATTGAATGATACTGGAGCTTTCTGGCATAGCGGTACTCAGCTACTCACGTTATCAATGTTGATGGTGTTATTATCACTACGGTTATCCGTACCCTCTTCAATGTAGGCATCAGAGTCTGCTTTGGATTCAGAGTCTGATTGTATGTTGATATTAATCTCTATGGGGTTGGCTTCACTATCGTTCCCCTCAGAAGCTGGGTAGTCTGTGCATGCCCAAACGATTAGTACAAAGATGGCTATGACGATGTAGTTCATTGGGGCATCTCAGGCCATGTCACGTTAATCAAATTGCCCTGCTCATCTAGGGCAACATTGGTGCTATTGCTTGGGAGATCCCTCAAGGCTTGTCGATAGTCCAATTGGGCTTGGGTTGGTGTTCTATCTGGTAGTACCCACCAATCCGTAGCAGTGATAAGGCGTTTACGTTCTAGTCTTAAAAGACGCAAAGGTTCTGCTGCTTTTATTTCTTCAGCTTTAAGAAGGACTTCATCTTTATTAGCATCCCCTTTATGAATAGTAATCTCACCTGTTTCTGGAGAATAGCTAAATTCCAAACCACTAAATGATTTTAAAGCTTTTAGTGTATAGTCCATTCTTAATTACCTCCTAACTCTAATACAATAAATGGATTGTTAAACACGTGAGGCGCTCTATATTGGAATCCCGTTGATCTAACAGCAGCATCAATTGTAAATGCTGTACTGGTAGCAGGTTCATAATAATAATTTAAATTTAAAAAGAACCCCATATCATTATAACTTACGTTATATAAATAAATAGCTGAAATTGTGTCCTGAATATATGCTTGAGTTCCAAGACCATTGTCTTTTATTAAAGATCCCTTTAATTGAGCATCATTTCCGGTATCAATATAACCACCAATTCCACCAATAATTAAATAGCTATAGCTAGTTTGTGGATTAGGAATTGAAACACTATAAACAATTTTATTTGATGTAGAATTTGTAATTGTTGTATCTGTTGCAGTACTATCTATATAAATATTTTTTATAATTTTCCCAGGAAACACCACCCCACTATCTATACTCACAACATTATTCGTCTCACTCAGGACATTATTGCCAGCACTATCAGTAATCGGCAACGCCACTAGTGCATTATCTGCTTGCCTCATTACTACCGCTAGTACATCTCCAGCAGCCGCTCCCGTGGTTAGCGTTACGTCAGCACCATCAAAGCTGAAGTCGCTATTAGCCATCTTCACGCCATTGAGGTAGCAATCGCAGTAGCCTACGGTTCCTCCAGTGGTATTGAATACGGATTGGTTAGCTGTGGCTAAAAATTCTTGTCTGCTTTCCGTAGCAGCTGGAGTAGGTATTGCTCCTATATACACTTTACCTCATGTTTATACATTGTTATTACTTCCCCTCCTGAGCATTCCCAGAAGGTCATCATCTTCTAAGCTGTAGGTTCCTCTGTTGTAGATGCTCTTGGCTTGGTTGGGTTGAGGCACTATAACTTCATTGATGTCTTTGTCATGATGAATTATTAAAGCATCTGGAGTTTTATTAGGGTTTGTAAGTCGATAAGTTTTTTCTACATTGTCGTACCAAGCTGGGTTTTCTGCTTTTAAATTAACTGGGTAGACAACTCCACCATTACTATCAGCATAACTACTGGCATATTCTGGCTTAGGTGTAAAAAACGATCCCATTCGCCAGCTATGTAAAGGAATATTCCTATTGCTTGATAACCTATCCCTAAACCATTCAAGCGCTTCTTCTGGTGTCCTTTGTTGGCTACCACCTAGTTTAAAAGCTTTAAAAGCTTTTGGGGAGCCGTGGTAAAAAACCAAGGGCTCACCAAATTCATCTACCATCTTGCTACTGCCAAACCAATTAGCAAAGTTCTGCTCTCGCTCTGGGCCCCTTACAAACGTAGGAGCCTCCAGTGTGCTTGGTGTGAGCAGCTCCCCTAGTAGGCCTCCAGCCTTACGGGAGATGCCCGTAGCAGCTGCACCTAGTAGGCTCAATGGGTCTAGTTCATCTGGTGTCTCTTCCAGCAACCCTTGCTGGTATTCTAATTTCCTCACTTTTTCTTAGGC
>Ga0181597_10002930_pt1 | contig 18190 bp, 13 predicted proteins | sample 041ome_5_FD_148647 | JGI IMG/M metagenome (GOLD analysis project Ga0181597, IMG submission 148647) | Coastal salt marsh microbial communities from the Groves Creek Marsh, Skidaway Island, Georgia - 041403US metaG (spades assembly) | ecosystem: Environmental > Aquatic > Marine > Intertidal zone... | reverse complement strand
AAACCGGCATCTTCCATCATGCCCAGCAGAGTTTCCTGATCGGGGTGCTTGCGGATCGACTCTGCGAGATAACGATAGCTGTCGGCATCCTGCGCGATAAGACGACCCATGGCCGGCAAGATCTGGAACGAGTACTGGTCATACACCTTTCCCAGTAGTGCCGAGGTGGGTTTGGAGAATTCGAGCACCAGCAAGCGGCCGCCCGGACGCAGTACCCGGAGCATGGAGCGCAAGGCCAGTGCCTTATCGGTGACATTACGGAGTCCAAACGCAATGGTGATGCAGTCCACACTGTTATCTTTAAAGGGGAGCGCCTGTGCGTCGGCCTGCACGACCTCTATGTTACCTGTCGCCCCTTTATCAATGAGCCGATCGCGACCCACTTCGAGCATGGCGGCGTTGATATCCGCAAGAATCACTTTACCCTCGGGCCCGACCAGGCGGGAGAATCGGGCGGCGAGATCGCCGGTGCCACCGGCAATATCGAGAATGGTCTGCCCGGGCCGGGCAGCGCTGAGCTCGATCGTGAACCGCTTCCACAGACGATGAACTCCTCCGGACATCAAGTCGTTCATCAAGTCATAGCGGCTGGCTACCGAGTCAAAGACACCGCGCACCATGCCTGCCTTGGCTTCCGGATCTACCCGGGTGTAGCCAAAATCCGTGGTGTCGTCGCGATCCGCGTTGCTGGTCGCCTCGTCATTCATCACTCACATTCCGCAGTCTCGCCGGTCGTTTTCCGGCGGGCCGGCAAGTGTACCTGAGCGGGCGGTCTGTGTTCAGAGGGGTTGGTCAAGCGGCTCAGGGATCGAAATGCAGCACCTGAACCTCAGGATCACGAGATTTACCGGCCGCAGACAGTTGCTGCAGATACTGCCGCCAGTAGTGGTCCTGCCGTTCCGCCAGATCGCGCAGATAGCTCCAGCTATATAGCCCTGAGTCGTGACCGTCGTCGAAGGTGATCTGCACCGCGTAGTGTCCAACGGGTTCAATACTGCTAATGGCAACTGAAGATTTGCCGGTTTGCAGGACCTCCTGTCCCGGGCCGTGCCCTCTGACTTCAGCCGAGGGCGAGAAGACGCGCAGAAATTCGGCGCTCAGCTGGTAGTCGGCACCATCTGAAAAAGTGAGCTCCAGACGACGCTTGCTCCGCGAGTAGTGCAGGTGGGTGACTTGATGTGGATCCGTCATGCTCAGGGTGACTCGCGTTTGAGCAACAGGGTGTCCATGTCAGCCTGTGCCGTGAGAGACCGAGCGCGCGCCATCTCCGAGCGGCTTTCGAAAGGACCGAGATAGACCCGGTACCATCGTCCGTTATCACCGTCGCCCGGCTCTACCGTCGCTTCAAGGCCTAGCAGTGCCAGTTCGCCGCGGCGGCGATCTGCATCGGTCTGCTGGCGGAACGATCCGACCTGCAATAAATACTGTGCGCTACTCGTATTGCCCGACTGCAATTCGGCGGGTTCGATATCGGGATTCAGGTCGAGCTCCTGATTTGGCAGCACCGTATAGAAATCGAATCGCGGGCCGACGGTGACCTCCAATGCCGGTGGTGCCGCGGGCGGTGTGTCGACAATCGTCTCATCCGCCTCCAGCGCATTGAAGAGCCCCACACACCCTAGCCCCCCGGCGACACAACCCACCACAAAACCCTGCAGGTGCGCGCGGTTCAAGGTGGGTGGGGCGCTGGTAGCCTGATCGCTGGCCTTGCGGGTTGCAGACGCTTTACGGGGAGGTTTGGTGGGGCTCCCTGCCATTACATCATGTCCGGCGCAGATACACCGAGCAAGCCGAGTCCGCTGGCGATCACCTGTTGAGTCGCTGCCACTAAGGCCAATCTGGCTTTCATAGTTTCGGGAGACCCCTCCAGTACTTTGTGCGCGTTGTAGAAACTGTGTAAGTCTGCTGCGAGGTCACGCAGATAGTTTGCGACATCGTGGGGTTCCAGCCGCTCGGCCGCGGTAGCCACGACTTCGGGGAAGCGCCCCAGCGTGACAGCTAGTGCCAGTGTCTCGGCCTCACTGAGGCAGCCAAGATGTGCCAAGCCTTCATTAACCTCCAGGCTCAGGTCCGTTTCCTGCGCCTTGCGCAACACGCTGGCGCATCGCGCGTGCGCGTATTGAATGTAGTAGACGGGGTTGTCGTTACTGCGGGCCAGCGCCAGATCCACATCGAAGGTGAGTTGCGAGGTGGGGGCTCGCGCGACCAGAAAATACCGGGTGGCGTCGCAGCCGACCCAGTCAATCAGGTCGCGAAGCGTTACGTAGCTGCCGGCGCGCTTGGACAGCTTAACCTCGGCGCCCTCGCGCATAACGGTCACCATTTGATGCAGCACATACTCCGGCCAGCCCTCGGGTATACCCACGTCGAGTCCCTGTAATCCGGCTCTGACGCGGGTAATGGTGCTGTGATGGTCGGCGCCTTGCTCATTGATCACGCGCTCATAGCCGCGTTGCCATTTGTTGTGGTGATAGGCGACATCTGGGACGAAATAGGTATACCCGCCGTCACTTTTGCGCATCACGCGATCCTTATCATCGCCAAAGTCGGTAGTGCGCAACCACAGTGCATCCTGCTCTTCATAGGTATGGCCGGCACGCTGCAAGGTTTCTACGGTCTGCTCGACGGCACCGCTGTCATAGAGTGACGACTCCAGAAAATACTCATCGAAGATCACCTGAAAGGCCTTCAGGTCCTGATCCTGCTCGCGCCGCAGGCACGCCACCGCGAAATCCCGGATGGCGTCAAGATCCTCTGGGTCGCCGGCGCCCGTAATTTCCCGGTCAGCGGCCAGCACGGTCTCGCCCGACAGATAAGCGCTGGCCACATCTTCAATGTAGCCGCCCTGATAGCCATCCGCCGGCCAGTCGGGGTGATCGGGGCCTTTGCCTAGGGCGCGGGCCTGCACCGACAGCGCCAGATTGTTGATCTGCTGGCCCGCATCGTTGTAATAGAACTCTCTCTGTACAGACCACCCTGTGGCTTCCAGTAGTCTGCCCAGGGAGTCGCCAATGGCAGCGCCTCGGCCGTGGCCCACGTGGAGGGGACCTGTTGGATTGGCGGATACAAATTCCACCTGCACCCGTCGCCCGCCGCCGGCATCAGTGCACCCGTATGCCGCGCCGCTCTCGAGAATGGTGCGTACGACCTCGGTATGGTGGCCGGAGTTGATAAAAAAGTTGATGAAGCCGGGGCCGGCAATGTCGCAGCGGTCAATCAGTGCGTTTGCGGGGAGCGCCGCGATCAGCTGGGCAGCTAGCTCCCGGGGCACCATGCCCGCGCGCTTGGCCATCACCATGGCAATATTGCAGGACAGATCACCATGACTCGGATCTTTCGGGCGATCGATCTGCGGTGCCGACTCGGGCATTTCAGTCAGCACGCCATCTGATACGAGTTGTTCCAGCGCCTCGCTAATGAGCGCAGCCAGTTCGGGTTTCATGATCATCCTGTCAGGTAGGTCTGCGAAGCGAACAACACAGACTGAGCGTCTATTATCACCAACCGGCGGTCGTCGCTCCAGCGGAGGAAGTCACAAGCTTTCGTAGGGGTCGATGTCCACCGACCAGCTCAAGCGGTGAGAGTGTCGGGTTGCCTCCGCCGCGGCAATCAGAGTTGTCATGACTTTTGCCAGCATTGAGCGACTCCCCGCAGAAATGACTAATTGCGAGCGATAGCGATTTTTCCGTCGTGCCATCGCGGCGGACAGTGGGCCGATGATTTGTGCGCCCCGGGGTGCGGTGATGCCTTTTCGGATTTCGGAGAGGAAGCCCAACCCCTCCTGTCGATCCTGGCTGTCGCAGCGAATCACACCAAGCGCGCCGTGGGGTGGCAGTCCTGCTTGAATCCGGTGATTGAGCAAGGCGGGCAACGCCGTGTGGTAAGGCTGATCGAGATGTTGCATTAGTGGATGGTCGGGGTGTCGCGTTTGAATCAGCACCTCACCCGCGGTCCCGTCCCGCCCGGCACGACCACCCACCTGTGTCAGAAGCTGTAATAGTCGCTCCTCACCGCGAAAGTCGGGACTGAACAGCAGCGCGTCAGCATCGACAACGGCCACCAACGTGACGTGAGGGAAATGATGGCCCTTACTCAACATTTGCGTACCGATCATCAGTACCGGGTCTCCACCCGCGAGCTGTTCAATCAGGTTGGGCATCGCCTCGCGGCCCGTCATGGTGTCGCTGTCGACGCGAATCACCGGGAAATTAGCAAAGCGCTCGGCGAGAAACGTCTCGGTCTGTTGGGTGCCGACGCCGGTGCCGACCAGTCGACTGCTATGGCAACTGGGGCACTGCCGGGGCAGCGCTGAGCGCCGACCGCAATGATGGCAATGCAATCCAGGTGGCGTTTTGTGCAGCGTCATGCGCGCATCGCAGTCAGCGCAGTCACTGCTCCAGCCACAATCGTGACAGAGCAGCGCATTGGCAAAGCCGCGGCGGTTGAGAAATACCAGCACCTGATGACGCCGGCTCAGCGCAGCCTCGATCTCGTTCAATAGCTCTGGCGACAGGCCCGCAGAGAGTTCAAGCCCCGCGATATCAATTTGTCGAACCCTGGGCAGTGTCCCCGCACCCGCGCGCTGCATCAGTGAATGGCGCTGGAACCGACCCAGCTCAGCGTTGTGCCAACTTTCTAGGCTGGGTGTGGCGCTGCCGAGCACGACCGGACATTGCTCCAGCTGCGCGCGCTTGATCGCTACATCTCGCGCTGAGTACCGGAAGCCATCCTGCTGCACGTACGCCGCGTCATGTTCCTCATCGACAATGACTAAGCCCGGTTTCAGCAGGGGGACAAAGACGGAGGACCGGGTGCCGAGGATCACCGCGGCGTGACCTCTGCGTGCAGCCGCCCAAGCGCGGTCGCGCTCCGCGTCACCCATCCCTGAGTGCAGTGCAATAACCGGCGCCTCGAACCGTGCCTCGAACCGCGCCAGCGTCTGCGGTGTCAGGGCGATCTCGGGGAGCAGCACCAGTGCCTGCCGGCCCCGTTTTAGGCAGTCGGCAACACTCTGCAGGTAAACCTCTGTCTTGCCGCTACCGGTTACGCCGTAGAGCAAATGCACCGAAAAAGCCCCTGCCGCTGCCAAGATCTTATCTATTGCGGTCTGTTGTTCCGCATTGGCTGGTAATGGTGGAGATCGGGTTTGCCAGGTTGCCTTAGTTGAGAGTTCACAGCCCTCGACGAGCGCATGGTCTTTGAGCGCCTTGATAACAGCAGGGCTGAAACCTTCGACTTTGAGTTCGGCCAGGGGCAGGGGACCTGACTTCAGTCGGGAGACCAGCGCCGCCTGCTTGGGTGCACGATGAGGAGCACCATCCGGCAGGCCCTGACCCCGGGCAGTCAGCCTGACCCCCGTCTCGGTCAGCGCTCGTTCGGGTTGACCGCGACGCTCGCGAGGGGATAAGCCCAAAGGCAATACCTCGCCCAGAGGATGCTGATAGTAGTCAGCGGCCCAGGAAAGCAACGCTAGCTGCCCCTCGGTAAAAAGCGGCTGCTCGTCCAGCAGTGCCCCTGCGGCTTTGAGCTTCGCGGGTTCTACCGCGGATTCTGACGCGATCGAGAGCATGACCGCGGTGACAGTGCGCTTGCCGAAAGGGACGGTGACGCGTGCGCCGGGCTTGGCGGGTCCGATGTAGCCCTCGGGCGGGAGGTAATCAAAAGCGCGCCGCAAAGGGGAGGGTACCGCGCAACGCCAGATCGCAGGTTTGTGGGGGCTTTTCGCTGTATTTTGGCTCAAGGGCTGCTCGGCGCGCTGGCTTACCAGCTCAGTGTACTAAAGCCCGGGAACGGGCGTATTCCGTGTTGCTATCGGAGCGGGCTCTGGTATGATCCGCGCTCTTTTTCGTAAGACAGATGCTGACGGAGGTTGGCATGAAACCAGACATTCACCCCGAGTATCGTGACGTTCTGTTCCACGACACTTCATCGGACACCTACTTTGTTGTGGGTTCGACGGTGCAGACAAGTGAGACGAAAGAGCACGAAGGACAAACCTATCCTTATATGATTCTGGATATTTCGAGTGCTTCCCACCCTTTTTACACGGGTAAGCAGAAGGTGGCTCAGAGCGACGGTCGTGTTGCGAGGTTCAACAAGCGCTTTGGAGGCCGAAGCCTTAAGAACTAAGCGGTCAGTTAAATGAGACGCCGGCTTATGCCGGCGTTTTTTTTGCCTTAAAAAATCTGCTCGAGGTTTTCAGTATCGATGGCGCCGCTTGAGCCGGTGTCCCAGTCCGGGAGGGATTCTTCGAGGAAGTACTCCATCACACTGCCCTCGGGTTGTCCCCTTACCCGCAGGCCTGACGCCCGGTCTACACGCAGGCGGACAATGCCGGGCGGCATGGGTGGTGCCGGTTGCGTAGGAGGCAGTGCCTGACGCATGTAGTCGATCCAGATAGGCAGCGCGGCGGTGCCCCCAAACTCGCGACGCCCTAGAGGCCCGTAGTCGTCGAAGCCCACCCAAGCCGTTGTAATCAGGTCGCGATTAAAACCCGAGAACCAGGCATCCCTCGGGCCATTGGTGGTGCCTGTCTTGCCCGAGATGTCTTGCCGGTCGAGTACCCGCGCGCGACGGCCCGTGCCGCGCTGAATGGCATCGTTGAGGAAAGAGGAAATGATGAAGGCGACCCGGGGGTCCATGACCCGGTCGGCTGCGCGTACCTCGGGCACTGCCGTGCCCAATATATCTTCCATCCGCATTTCCTCGCGCTCGCTACCCTCCATGTAGGCGCATTCGGCACACGCCACGAGTGGGTCGGCGGCGTAAACGATCTCTCCTTTCGCGTTTTCAATTCGCTCAATCAGCCAGGGTTCCACCTTGAAGCCTTCGTTGGCCAAGATGGCATAGCCCGTGGCGATCTCAAGTGGGGTATAGGTATGCGTGCCGAGGGCCAGCGTCAGATTTGCCTGTATGTCTTCAGTATCAAACCCTAGGCCCTCGACGTACCGGATGAAAGGCCGCACGCCGACGCGTTGCAGCACCCTGATCGAAACGAGATTGCGCGAGAAGGTCAGCGCCTCGCGTAGCCGTGTCGGCCCATAGAATTTCCCGCTGTCATTTTCCGGCCGCCAGATTTCTGCGGCAGAGAGATTGTCGAGCACCACCGGCGCATCGTTAATGACCGTGGAGGGCGTAATACCTGCCTCTAACGCGCTGGCATACAGAAACGGTTTGAAGTTTGAGCCGGGCTGGCGTTTTGCCTGAGTTGCACGGTTGAATTTGGACAACTCGAAGCCCATGCCGCCGACCAATGCGCGGATGGCACCGTGTTTGGGATCGAGTGAGACCAAAGCAGATTGCGCCTTGGGTACCTGCGTCAGCCGCCATCCCTCATCCGTCTCGCGAACGCGAATCAAGTCGCCCGGCGCAAGCAATGTCGAGGCAGTTTTCTCGGGCGCCGCCGTTTGATTCACCGACCGGTACTGGCGTACTTTCTCAAGATCCCCTTCCCATGACAGGGCGATCGCCTCCCCGGACTTGAGTAGCACGGACACGGCCTCGTCCCCGACTGCGGTGACGATGCCCGGTGGCAGCTTGGCGATGGTTGGCATGTCGCGGAGTGCTTCTTGCCAGCGCCCTAGGGTCTCCTCGGGTGACTCGCCTTCGCGCGGAGCCAAGCGTCGCTCCGGCCCCCGCCAGCCGTGCCGCCAGTCGTAGGTTCTCAGTCCGCTGAGCAGTGCATCATAGGCCGCTTGCTGCAGTTTCGCCTCAACTGTGGTGTAGACCACATAGCCGTCGTTGTAGGCGGCATTACCAAAGCGCTCGACCATTTCACGACGGACCATCTCGGCGATGTAGTCGGCGTCGACCTCAACAACTTGGCCATAAAAAGAAGCGGTGACGGGCGTACCTAGCGCCGCGGCTTGTTCAGTTTCATTGATCATGCCGAGGCTCGCCATACGACCCAGAATCCAGTCCCGGCGGATCTTGCCTTTTTCAGGATTGCTCAGCGGGTTGTTGCGCGACGGCGCTTTCGGCACGCCGGCCAGCATGGCGTGTTGTGCGAGCGTGAGTTCCGCGAGGGGCTTTCCGTAGTAAGTTTCCGCCGCAGCCTCAAAGCCGTAGGCACGATGCCCGAGGAACACCCGGTTGACGTACAGCTCAAAAATTTCTTCTTTGCTCAGTCGGGCTTCAATCTGAAACGCCAGCAGGATTTCAGTGAACTTTCTGAGGAAGGTCTGATCCAGCGTCAGAAAATAGTTTCTCGCTACCTGCATTGTCAGCGTTGAGCCACCGCTGCCTTTTTTGCCGGTCAGCAACAACTCTGAGACCGCTCTCATCAGGCTTAGCGGTTCGATGCCACCGTGTTCGAAAAAGCCGTCGTCTTCCGCGGCCAACAGTGCATCGATGAAGCTTTGTGGGATCTGCTCGAATTGCAGCGGCTTTCGCTTTTGCTCGCCGAACTGCCCGATGAGCGCACCATCACGACTGAGTACACGCATAGGGGTTCGCAACGTGATGTTGCGGAGTGCACTTTCCTCTGGAAGTTTTGGGCTGAGATAAAGGTAAAGCCCAGCCAGCCACCAGACGGCCGCGCAGGCAATCAGGGCGCTGTATCGCATCACTTTTCTGGCTTTTGGCACCCTTGGACTCTCCGGCGTGTTGTCTCTCAGGTCGGGTTCATCCGGGACATCCGGTGAGCGCAGTGAGCGTCACGCGACCTCGACATGCAAACATATCAAGGCTTTTGCGGAGATTTCAGACTATTGCTGGTGTTAAGTGACCTTTTACCGACTTTGGCTGGCCATAAACAAAGGTGCCCATCGTAGTATTGAGTGCTGGAAAATCTGGGACCCCCCCGGGGAACGTCGACACAGGCAAAGGAATGACAAGTGTTGAGGGGATTTGGTACTGCCAAGACATCGCAGGTGCTTGGCATCGACATCAGTTCGACCATGGTCAAGCTGCTGGAGTTGAGCCGCAACGGTAACCGATATCGCGTTGAGAGTTATGCAGTAGCGCCGCTGCCACCGGAGGCCGTGGTCGAGAAAAACGTTAATCAAATCGACGTAGTCGGTGGTTTAATCAGCGACCTCGTGGCCCGCTCCAACACCCGCGCCCAGCAAGCGGTTGCCGCCGTTTCGGGTTCAGCGGTCATTATCAAGACCATCGCCATGCCCGCCGGCCTGTCTGAGGAAGATCTCGAGGCACAGCTGACCGTCGAGGCGGATCAATACATTCCCTATCCCCTTGACGAGGTCGCGCTCGATTTTGAAGAATTGGGCCCCGCTATGGGTCGAGACGATCAGGTCAATGTGCTGCTGACCGCCTGTCGACAAGACACCATTGAGTCGCGGGTCGATTTGCTGGAAGTGGCCGGCCTGACCCCGGCGATTATTGACGTCGAGGTGTTTGCCATAGAGCGCGCGCTGGCGCTCCTGCAGTCTCAATTGCCCGTGGCGGCGCCGGAGACGATCGCGATGGCGGACATTGGAGCGAGCATGACCGCACTGTCGGTCTTTGCAGGCGGCGAGAGTGTCTACACCAGAGAGCAACTGTTTGGTGGCAAGCAGCTCACTGACGAAATCATGAATCGTTACGACCTCTCCTTTGAAGAAGCGGGTCGCGCCAAAAAGCAGGGTGGCTTGCCTGATGATTACGAGCGCGAAGTGCTGGAGCCTTTTCGTGAGGCGGTGGTGCGGCAGGTCAGCCGCTCGCTACAGTTTTTCTTTTCATCGAGCGAATACACCGAACTCGATTGCGTCGTCTTGTGTGGCGGCGTTGCAGCTATTGACGGGCTGGCCGAAATCATTGAGGAGCGTTTAAGCACGCCGACGATCGTGGCCAATCCCTTTGCAGATATGTCGGTCGGTTCTCGGGTAAATGCCCAAGCGCTGGCCAAAGACGCCCCCGCCATGATGGTGGCCTGTGGCCTTGCCATGCGGAGTGTCCGCTGATGGCCAACATTAATCTGTTGCCCTGGCGCGAAGCGCGGAGACAGGAGCGCAAAAAGCAGTTCTTGATTGGTTTGGGCGCGACGCTGGCAGGTGCCGCATTGTCGGCGTTGTTATGGGGCCTGGCGGTGAACAGCCAGATCGATTCTCAGCAGTCGCGCAACCAATACCTGCGTACCCAGATCGCACTGCTCGACCAGGAGGTCGTGGAGATCCGGGATCTGCAGCGTAAGCGCAATCAATTGATTGAACGCATTAGGGTCATTCAAGCGCTTCAGGGTAATCGCCCCGTGATTGTCAGACTGTTGGACCAACTTGTCAGAACAGTGCCCGACGGGGTGTTCTATACCTCATTGCAAACGAAAGAGAATGTGGTTTCCCTAGAGGGTGTCGCCGAGTCCAATAATCGCGTGTCGAGCTTGATGCGTAGGCTCGATGCGTCGGACTGGTTAGAGAACCCGAACCTCGATGCGGTGCAAGCCGCCCCCGATTATGGCGAGCAGGCCACCACCTTTAAGTTGACAGTGAATCTGCAGTTGCCTCAGGACGAGGAGGGGCTGTCGCTATGAACCTCTCCGAGCAAATCCAGGCGCTAAACGAGCTCGATCTCGCTGATCTGGACATGGAGAATATCGGCAGCTGGCCGCTGGTATTGAAAGGTATCGTCCTCACTTTGCTTTATGTCGTCATACTGGTCGCCGGCTTTTACTTGCATGTGGACGATCTGAACATCCAGTTAAGGGGTGTAGAGCAAGAAGAGCAGACGTTGCGGCAGGATTTTGAGAAAAAGGCCTTTGAGGCCGCCAACCTCGACGCCTACAAGGCCCAGCTGGTGGAGATGGAGCAGCGTTTCGGTGCGTTAGTGGCGCAGCTACCTTCCGAGACCGCGGCGCCGGGTTTGCTGGAGGACATCACCGACAAAGGCGAACTCAACGGCTTGAGCATTCAGCGGATCGATTCATTGGATGAGCAAGCGCGGACCTTTTATGTCGAGCTCCCCATTGCCATTAAAGCGGTGGGTTTCTATCACGACTTGGGTGCCTTTATATCGGGGATGGCGGGTTTGCCCCGCATCGTGACACTGCACGATTTTGAGATTGCCATAGATAACGACGCAGCGCCGATGCTGGAGATGAGCATTTTGGCCAAAACCTATCGTTACCGGGAGGGAGACGATGGGCTTTGAGTCGATGAGAGCAGTGCGGCGCTCGCTGGGCATGCTGGTGCTGTTGCCATGGCTGGTGTCTTGCGGGGGTAGCGGCTTCAGTGATCTTGACGCCTTCATGGCCGAGAAGCACGCTCTCCCCGGTGGCGTGATTGAGCCGATCCCGACGTTCAAGGCCTGTGAAGCATTTGCCTATGCGGCCACCACGCTTCGTAGCCCGTTTACCCGCCCAGTCGAGATCAGGCAGTTGGCGGCCCTCTCGTCTCGAGCCGCGCTGCGTCCGGACAACAACCGCCCAAAGGAATATCTGGAGCGTTTCACACTGGACTCACTGTTGATGGTGGGCTCACTGGAGCGTGCCGGTGAGGATTGGACTTTGATCAAGGACCCGGATGGCGGCATTCACCGCGTACAAGTCGGCAATTTCCTGGGGCGGGATCACGGTAGGATCGCAGAGATGGGCGACACGTTTGTCGCTGTAATCGAGATTGTCCCAGACGGAACCGAGGACGGCTGGGTAGAGCGACCCAGAACCATTGAGCTCTCAGGGATGTGAGCGAGGGAGTTTAAGGCATGATAAGAGCGAACCCAAGCAAGCGCATTGGCGCTGTGTCAGGAGGCTGGATCAGTCTGCTGGTGGGCTGTTTCTGGAGCGTAGCGACGGCAGCGGCACCGGTGATGATCGAGGATATCACCTTCACGGCCCAGCCTGGCGCGCAGTTAGAGGTGCGGTTGACCTTCAACGAGCCACCCTCGGCAGATATTGAGAGTTACACCATCGAAGAGCCGGCGCGGATCGTGTTCGATTTCCCGGATACGAAAAGCGGTTTGGAGCAGAAGCGCTTCAGTCTGTCGCAGGCCAATACGACCAGTGTCATGGTGCTGGAGTCGGGTGATCGCACCCGAATGATCGTCAATCTTGTGGATCTGGTGCCATTCGAAAGCGCGGTATCGGGGCGTCAATTAACCCTGATGATAGGTCAGGAGGGCGGGCAAGCCATGGCGTCCTCTGCGGCTACCGACATTCTGCGAAACGATGCCAACCGCGTTGAGCGTGTGGTATCGGAAATCACCGATCTCGCATTCCAGCGCTCGCCAGACGGCGAGGGCCTGTTGATTCTCAGCCTGACTAACCCCTCGGTTGACGCCAGCATCTTTAGAGAAGGGGGCGACATCGCGCTGCAGTTCCTCAACACCAATATTCGTGAGGCGCTGATTAGACGCTTCGATGTCACCGATTTCGCCACCCCGGTTCAGGGTATTGAAGTCAGCACCACAGAGCGCGGCACCAAGCTCAAGCTACGGGCGGATGGCTTGTACGACTATCTCGCGTACCAGACTGGCAATGAATACATCCTTGCTGTTGCAGCGCTGAGTGAGGAAGAGAAGCGCGAGCGCTTGAATGAGTTTGACTATGTCGGTGATCGTATCTCGCTGAATTTTCAAAGTATCGAAGTGCGCGCGGTCCTGCAGTTGATCGCTGACTTTACCGAACTGAATTTGGTGGCATCGGACTCCGTGACCGGCAGCATCACGCTTCGCTTACAAAACGTACCCTGGGATCAAGCGCTGGATCTGGTGTTGAAAACCCGCGGGCTCGACAGCCGACAGATTGGCAGCGTGTTGATGGTCGCACCGGCTCAGGAGATCGCCGAGCGCGAGCGCCAGGAGGTCGAGGCCAATAAGCAGCTGGCGGAGCTAGCGCCGCTGCAGTCTGAGTTCATAAGGATTCGCTATGCAAAAGCCATTGATGTGGTGGGGCTTTTTGAAGCCGGGTCGGAGGAGGGCGGCTCACTGATTTCTGAGCGCGGCTCGGTAGTGGTTGACGAGCGCACTAACTCGATCGTGGTGACCGACACCGCCGCCAAGCTGGCGGAGATCAGGGATCTGATTGAGAAGGTCGATATCCCGATCAGACAGGTTATGATTGAGGCGCGAATTGTGATTGCCTCCTCCAATATCGATGAGCAACTGGGTATTCGCTGGGGAGGTGGGTACCTCAACGTCAGCGGCGACAAGTTCACGTCGATCGCTGGCGATACAGCGAGCGCGACCAACCTCAACAGCCAGCTGATTGGTGGTGGTCAGGTCGACATGCCCTCAGCCCCGTTTGTCGATCTCGGTGTGGCCGAGGCCACCTCTGGTTTCGCCGCGGGCTTTACGTCGACAGATCTCTTTTTGACAGCTGAGCTGTCGGCCCTTGAGGCCTCCGGGGAGGGTGAAGTGGTATCACAGCCCAAGGTCATTACCGGCGACAAGCAGAAGGCGAGTATCAAGTCGGGAACAGAAATCCCCTATCAGGAGGGTGCCGCCTCCGGTGCGACTACCACGGCTTTCAAGGAGGCGGTGCTGAAGCTCGATGTCACCCCCAACATCACCCCCGACGACCTCATTTTGTTGGATTTGGTGGTGAATCAGGACTCGGTGGGCGATTTGGTGCCCAGCGGTAATGGTGGTCTGATCCCCACCATCGATACCACTGAGCTAACGACTCAAGTACTGGTGGGCAATGGCGAGACAGTTGTGCTGGGTGGGGTATTCAAAAACGAGGAGTTGGTTAAGGTCGAGAAGGTGCCTCTCTTGGGAGACATCCCCTACCTTGGGAATCTGTTCAAGAGCACTGCCAACTCCCAGCAGAAGACCGAGACGCTGATTTTCATAACGCCTAGAATCCTTTCTGAAGCGCTGGTGAACTGACGGACTGAGCCATGAGTGACGACGCCAAGGGGTTTCGGCTTTTTCTGGTTGGGCCCATGGGCTCGGGCAAGTCGACGGTTGGCAGGCACCTGGCAGGTTTACTGGATTGTCCCTTCATCGATTCTGATGCCGAAATCGAATCCCGGGCAGGCGCCGATATCCCCTGGATCTTTGATGTCGAAGGTGAGGAGGGGTTTCGCCGACGCGAGACGACGGTACTCAAGGACTTTGTCGAGCATCCGGGCGCGGTGATTGCCACCGGAGGCGGTGCGATAGTGGCGGCGGAAAACCGGGAAATGATGGCGCGCGCAGGCGTGGTCGTCTTTCTCAAGGTGTCTGTGGCGCAACAGCTGAAAAGGACTGGGTCCGGCGAGGGACGACCACTGCTCCAGCAGGGAGGCCGCAAGGAGACCCTGAAACAGCTGATGGCGGAACGCGAGCCGCTTTACAGGGCGCTGGCAGATGTCATCATCTCGGCTGGTGGCGGCAACGCGCGCAAAGTAGCCGGACAGATTGAGGCGGTATTACGCGAGCGCGGCCTGATACCCCGTCACGATGGTGAATACTGACCCGGAATCCCGTTTCCATGCCTGAGCTGCTGCACACACTTCATGTTGACCTCGCCTCTGCCACGGCGGACCGGAGTTATCCGATTCAGATTGGTCGCGGGCTGATTGCGGATGTATCGATCTGGCAGCCGTTGGTCGAGGGGCGAGGCGTGATCCTGGTGACCGATGATCAGGTAGGTCCGCTTTATGGTGAGGCCGTCAAGGCGGCGCTCACGGGCGCAGGCCAACTGACCGAGGTGGTGTTGCCGGCGGGCGAGTCCCATAAAGATATGACGTCTATCCAGCAGATACTCGATGCGGCACTGGCAGACAGGCATGAGCGAGGCAGCTTGTTTGTCGCCCTCGGTGGCGGTGTGGTGGGTGACATGACGGGCTTTGCAGCTGCTTGCTTTTTGCGCGGTGCGGATTTCGTGCAGGTGCCGACTACGCTGCTGGCTCAGGTCGATTCTTCCGTGGGTGGGAAGACGGGCGTGAATCACGCGATGGGTAAAAATCTCATCGGCACCTTTCATCAACCGCAGCAAGTGGTGATTGATCTCGCCACGCTCGCCACTTTGCCCGCGAGAGAATATGCGGCAGGGCTGGCCGAGATCATTAAGTATGGTCTCATCCGCGATGCCGTATTTTTTGCTTGGCTCATCGATAACGTCGAGGCACTGAAGAGCCGGGATGCGGCGGCGCTGGCGTTTGCGATCGAGCGCAGCTGCGCGATCAAGGCCGCGGTCGTGGCAGCCGATGAGCGCGAGGGTGGGGTGCGCGCGCATCTGAATTTCGGGCACACCTTCGGCCACGCCATTGAGCGGATTCAGGGCTATGGTGACTGGCTCCACGGAGAGGCGGTGGCCGCAGGTATGGTGTTGGCCAGTCGGCTGTCAGTGCACCGCGGCGCGCTTGATTCACAAGTGGTTGACCAGCTGACGGCGTTCAATCAGGCAGTAGGTTTACCGGTCTCCCCCCCCGCCGATATCACAGCTCAGGCGATGTTAGAGGCCATGGGCAGTGACAAAAAAGTGAGCGGCGGAAAAGTTCGCTATATTGTGCTCGCTCATTTGGGTGAGGCAGTGGTGGCTGAAAACGTCACGGATGACGACATTGCCCGCGTGATCGACGCCTAATCGGCGAAGTTTGCGCTAATTGAGCGCCCCTTTTCGGGCGTGTACACTACGCCCCCTTTTGTTCTTGCTCCGTGAGGAGCGGTTTCGCCGGTGTTGTGCGCCGGTTCAGTAGCGAAACGGTTTATGAATCATGCTATAGCAGCGGGCGATGCCGAGAAACGGTCGGCACCCTCTCGCGGACTTTACCGTCCCGAAGAATTCCGGGATAACTGTGGTTTTGGTCTTATCGCCCACATTGGGGGTGAGGCCAGCCATCGCCTGTTACAGACAGCGATTGAATCGCTGACCTGTATGACCCATCGGGGTGGCATTGCCGCCGATGGCCGCACGGGGGATGGCTGCGGTCTGTTGCTGCAGATGCCTGACGCCTTTATGCGCGCCGAGGCCAAAGCCGTGCTCAACGTCGACCTTGGCGAGCACTACGGAGTCGGCATGCTCTTCTTGAGTCGTGACGAGTCGTTGCAGCAGGCATCCCGTGAGGCCATGGAGGCGGCACTGACTGCCGAGGGGCTGCCGGTATTTGGCTGGCGGGAAGTCCCTATCGATGAAAGTGTTTGCGGTGAGATCGCGCTGGATCAATTGCCGCGGATCGAGCAGGTGTTCGTCGATGCCAGCAGCGTCGATCATGAGCACTGCGTGGGCAAGCTGTTCACCGCGCGCCGACGCGCGGAGATGGCGCTGGAAAGCGACCCCGATTTCTACATCTGCAGTCTGTCTGACAGGGTGGTCTCTTACAAAGGTCTGGTGATGCCTGCAGATCTAGCGCGGTTTTACCCCGACCTGAATAACCCGTCGCTAGAGACCGCGATTTGCGTGTTCCACCAGCGCTTCTCCACCAACACCCTGCCGCGCTGGCCGCTGGCGCAACCCTTCCGCATGCTGGCCCACAACGGCGAAATCAATACCATCGAAGGTAACCGCAGCTGGTCGAGGGCGCGAAGCGCCAAATTCGATTCGCCGCTATTGCCTGATCTGCAGGCTTTGGTGCCATTGGTGAACACCGAGGGCTCGGACTCCTCAAGCCTCGATAACATGCTTGAGCTCCTTACCACTGGCGGCGTCGAATTGCCGCGTGCGCTGCGCATGCTGATTCCGCCTGCCTGGCAAAACATCGAGGGCATCGACCCCGACCTGAAGGCCTTCTACCAGTACAACGCCATGCATATGGAGCCCTGGGACGGTCCTGCGGGGATCGTGCTCACCGACGGGCGTTATGCCTGCTGTCTGCTGGACCGCAACGGACTTCGCCCGGCGCGCTGGGTCACCACTGATGACGGCTTTATTACGCTGGCGTCGGAGGTCGGCACCCACGGCTATCAGCCCGAGCAAGTGATTGCGAAGGGTCGGGTCGGCCCCGGTCAGATTCTTGTGGTGGATACCCAGGAAGGCAAAGTACTGCACACCAAGGATATCGATGAGCTACTGAAAACCCGTCAGCCCTACAAAAAATGGCTGCGACAAAACGCGCGATTGATTGAGGGTAGCTACACGGGAGAGCCTGTGGCCGCGATCTCCGGCGTCGAGCTGGATGTGTATCAGAAGATGTTTCAGGTCAGCTTCGAAGAGCGGGATCAGGTACTCAGACCGCTGGCAGAGTCGGGCAACGAGGCGGTGGGGTCTATGGGTGATGACACGCCTATGGCCGTGCTGTCGCGTCAAGAGCGCTCGCTCTATGACTATTTCCGACAGAAATTTGCTCAGGTCACCAACCCGCCAATAGACCCGCTGCGCGAGTCAATCGTGATGTCCCTTGAAGTGGATCTGGGCCCGGAGCGCAATATCTTTGAGGAGTCGGCGGATCACGCCCGTCGCATCAGCCTGACGTCACCCGTGCTGTCCCAGTCCAAGTTCAAGAACATCAGCGGGTTGATTGAGGAGGGCTTTACCGCCGTGACGGTGGATGCCACCTACGACCCAGCTGACGCCAGCTTGCGCCAAGCCCTCGAAGCGGTCTGCTCCAGCGCCGAGGCGGCGGTTCGGGAAGGCAAGCGTATTCTGATTCTCTCTGACCGCAATATTGATGAGAGCCGCGTTCCGCTGCATAGCCTCTTAGCGACGGGCGCTGTCCATCATCACCTGATTCGCGTTGGCCTGCGCGCTGAGTGCAACCTCGTGGTCGAATCCGGCAGTGCCCGAGACTCGCATCATGTGGCCTGCCTGCTCGGCTTTGGCGCGACGGCAGTGCACCCGTATTTAGCGTATAGCGTGATTGAAGACTTGTTGACCAGAGGCGAGCTGCTGGGTGATCCCCAGCTATGCCAGAAAAACTTCCGCAAGGGCATCAACAAGGGGCTCTTGAAAATCATGTCCAAGATGGGCATCTCAGCGGTGAACTCTTATCGTGGCGCCCAGCTTTTTGAAGCGGTCGGTCTCGACAGCGAACTGGTCGATATCGCCTTTACTGGCGTGACGTCGCGTATTGGCGGCCTGACCCTCGATCAGCTGGAGAAAGACCAGTGGCAGGTGGCGAGCCGTGCGCGCTCGCGGCGCAAGTCGCTTGATCAGGGTGGTCTCCTGAAGTATGTGCATGGCGGCGAGTACCACGCCTATAACCCGGACGTGGTCATGAGCCTGCAGGCCGCTGTGGTCAGCGGCGATTACGCGGACTATCAGCAGTATGCGAGCTTCTGTAATGATAGGCCGGTAGCGGCGCTGCGCGATCTGTTGGCACTCAAGTTACCGGAGGTGCCCGTACCTCTCGATGAGGTGGAGCCTATCGACAATATTCTGCGCCGGTTTGACTCCGCG
>Ga0181597_10002923_pt1 | contig 18208 bp, 19 predicted proteins | sample 041ome_5_FD_148647 | JGI IMG/M metagenome (GOLD analysis project Ga0181597, IMG submission 148647) | Coastal salt marsh microbial communities from the Groves Creek Marsh, Skidaway Island, Georgia - 041403US metaG (spades assembly) | ecosystem: Environmental > Aquatic > Marine > Intertidal zone... | reverse complement strand
CGAAGGAGTGGGGGCAACAGCAGCTGCGCTGGTAGACTTATCCACAGTTGCTGGTAACAAAATCAGCAATCCGCCCTGGGTCAAATTTCAATCGGCAGGGTGGGTCAATTTTCCATCAGCGCCAACAATGAAGGCTTGAATCACGAGCAAATCCAGCTACTGCTAAAGAGAAAAGATTTTGTGGAGATATGTGATGACTAAAAAATTCAAAAGCGAGGCTTTCGAGTCGATTCACAGCTCGGCCAATGCACTGCTAGCAATTGGAGCTATCGACAAGGCGACCATGCGGAAATTCGACGAATCCTGCATTGCTGAGGTTCCTGTTGAAATCATGCCCGCTCAGATCAAGGAAATTCGTCAACGCAGCCACGTCAGTCAGCCGGTTTTTGCCAGGTATCTGAACACAAGCGCTTCGACAGTCAAGCAGTGGGAGTCCGGCGATAAGCGCCCTGGAGGGATGGCTCTTAAATTGCTCGCAGTCGTAGAAAAGCACGGCATTGAAATACTCGCCTAGCCCAGACTACGTTTGATTTGAGAACCGGCCTTAGCCGGTTTTTTTTCGTGAGCGCTCTGGTTTTTTCAGCTAAATCCCCGCTACCTCATAAAAATTGATAGCACCTAATGGATTGACAAAGGAACCGATTAAACAATAATGGTGATACGTTTTTAATATTAAAAAAGGTGCCTAGTGATAATTACCATAGGGAACACGAAGGGCGGTGTTGGGAAAACTACTCTGGCTGTGAATCTGGCGATTGCTCGTGCCCTGTCTGGCCGTGATGTGTGGCTAATCGACGGTGACCGCCAGGGTACTGCACAGACAGCTATCAGTATCCGTGCTGAGGCAGGACACCAGCCAGGGATTTCCTGTGCGACCTATCCAGATGGCCCGACCCTTCGTGCCCAGGTTCAGCAGCAGGCTGGAAAGTTTGACGACATCATCATTGACGCAGGCGGTCGGGATTCGACCGCTTTACGCGCAGCACTGGTGCTGTCAGATGTTCTCCTGATTCCTTTTCAGCCCCGTAGCTATGACGTATGGGCTTTGAATGACATTGCAGCATTGGTTGATGAAGCCCGCAGTGTCCGCGATGGATTGCGTGCTGTAGCCGTACTGAACTGCGCAGACTCCGGCGAGGCCTCGACGGACAATGCAGACGCAGCCGCTGCGGTCGCAGATGTTCCGCAGTTTGAGTATCTGGCAACTCCAATACGCCGCCGAAAGGCTTTTGCTAATGCTGCCGGAGCGGGCTTGTCTGTCTTAGAACTGAAGCCTGCAGACAAAAAGGCAATAGACGAGCTTAATGCACTTATTAGCGCATTATTTTAATATTAATTTAATACCTTATAAGTGTTGAGGATAACCGCTATGGCTATTACAAGACCTAAACCAAAAAGCACCCAAGAAGCTACGGATGCTTTCATTTCTGGTGCGCCTGATGCCGAGACGCGTCCGCGTGGCGTGAAGAAGGGCAACAAGCAACAGATCAGTCTGACTATTGCGCCTGCATTGCTTGTGAAAGTGGACGAGCTGGCTTCTGAGCTGGGCCAGTCTCGCGCAGCCATCATCAATATGGCGATCTATCGAGCCGTAGAGCACGGCCTAATAATCGATGGCCTCCGTAAAGATTGAGTCAGGAGGCAAAAGCAATGGATAAGCGAATTAGGGATAGCGCAAGACCCGGTGAAACTTACGAGCAAGTTACTGCCAGGCTTCGCCGTGAAGATGCCAAGACGGCCACCAGTACCATGCCAGCGTCATCAGTTCGCAAGCCTCCTAAAGGGGACGAGCAGGCTGATTTTTTTGTTCCGACGCTTTATGACGTGGGGGCTAGGGATAGCCGTAGCATCATGGACGTTGCTGTATTTCGCTTATCGAAGAAGGCGCGTCGTGCCGGCGAGGTTATCCGCTATGAGCTACCAGATGGCCATGTTCAGGTGTCAGCCGGCCCAGCCGGGATGGCTTCTGTGTGGGATTACGACCTAGTGCTGATGGCAGTTTCCCATCTGACCGAAGCTATGAATCGTTATCGCGACGGGAAAGGCGAAAAGCCGGGTCGCGTATTTCAGCCCCACCTAGCAGATGTTCTTAAGTTTTGCCGCCGTGCAGACGGTGGTAAGCAGAAGGACGATTTACTGAGTGCTCTACTCCGCCTCAACACCACGCATGTTGCTGTCGAGAGAGTGAAGAAGGGTAGTAATGGCGACGTGTATACGGTGTCAGAAGGCGAGCCTCTGATCAGCAGATACAAGGTCATTACGAACCAAGCCACACAAAAAGCAGAGAGTGTAGAAATTGAGGTGGCCAACTGGATGTATCAAGAAATCGCCAGCGGTGCTAATCCCCATGTACTGACAGTGCACCCGGACTATTTTCTGATTGATCCTGGCATCGGGCGGTTTGTGTATCGTCTTGCTAGGCGTGCTGCCGGCAAGGATGAAGCCAAGTGGTCTTTCCAGAAGATATACGAGCGTAGCGGTAGCATGGGCTCATTTAAGGAGTTCTGTCGCATTCTCCGGCGTGTAATCGCTGCTCGTGATCTACCTGAGTATCAGTTAGCTGAAGAGTCCGGCCAAGCAGGGCCGCTTTTGGTGATGACTTATCGTGGAAGCGACGCTGAAAAGCACACACTGCCTGGTGTGTAATGTACGGGCTTATGTAAAGCGATTTAGGTTTACATAGGCGGAGGTGGACAAAGGTAAGCAATAGCCAACAGAACGGCGCAAAATCTGTGGATAGCCCGTACATTACCCACCGGATTCCGTACATTACCCACCGGATTCCGTACATTACCCACCGAAACCCGTACATTACCCACCGGGCAAATCTGCAAACCATTGAATCTAAAGGCTTTAAAGGCTATTTTTTTCTCTAAATCTTTTAAATCTATTTAAATCTCTTAAAACCGTTAGTGCCTGTGCATAACTTTCACAGCGAGCAAACGGAAAATTCGCAAAAAACGCGGCTCTGCCGGGGCACCCCTACGGTGTTCCCCCACCCTTCGGGCGGCTCCCCCTCCGGTCTAGCTATGTTGTGCCGCAAGCGGCACAGCTTCTGCCAGGCGCTTCGCGCCACCTGGCACAAAAATCTCATCCGAACACAGCACATCACCGGCGCAAAAAATCGAAGCCAAAACCGATATGCCTGGCCTTCGGCCAGAAACCTTTTTTGAAGAGCGCGACACTCAAACCGTGCCGGTACGCACTGCCCAGGCGGTATCAAATACGCAAAAGCGAGTAATCAGTGTTGGTGGGGCCTGGCCCTTCGTTGCCAACCAGGCTCCGATGCATGCACATCAAGCCCGCAGGGCGAAGTTTTGAATGCCTCTGCATTTCCTAAGGCCGCTAGGGCTCCAAAAAGCGTTCTGGCAGCGTTTTAGGGGGATAGCTTGGGATTGCCTGTCTTTACCATTAAAACGCACCCTGATGGCTTCTAGGTCGCCCAGGCGAGGTTTGTGATGGGATGCTGGGAGCGTTTATCGATCAAACGGTCTCGCGCTAGCGATTTCACACGGCACCTGAAATCAGCCCATATCCCAAATCATGATGCCCAGCTCGGCGTCGGGCGGGCATCTGGTTATTCGTTCCTGGAGCATTTCTGGCGTGTAGTGGGCCGATATTTTTGGCCTCTTCACCACTGGCAGAATGGGCAGCACGTCACAGGCTAGACCCCTGTACAGGCTTGGGAAGAAGTCAGCGCGCGTTTGTGTAAGCTTTCCGGCCGCAATCAGATCCTTGAAACCGTTCCAACTGTGTAGGGGACCTTCCCACGAAGCCAGGGTGTTTTCTGCATTGCGGTCATCTGCATCTGGATTCAGGTAGACCGTTATCCAGAAACTCACTCAGTACCCCCAGACACCAATCGTTTGAACGCCTCAGATCCTTGCCCGTCTTCCCCCAAAACTGCCAAACGTTCAGCAGGCCGGGTTAGGAAACTGTCGAGCAGTGAAAGTAGAGCAGCGCGCTTCTCAGTCGATTGTGTTTGCTGGTGAAGTACAGCCGCACCCACCAGAACTTTGACCCGATCATCAGCTTTCTTAGCTGTAGCGCGTTGTCGTGCTTCTGCCTGCTGAATACGTGCATTGAGTTGGTCGCGTTTGAGTTTGAGCGCTTCTAAATCAGCCATATGTGCTTTCCCTCTGCTGGTGTCTAATGGTGTCTGATTTTTTGATTCTACGCTAGAGTATTGGCGTGCACAGTACGACCCTGAAAGAAGAGAAGGGCGCACTTACGCAAACTACGTTTGCAGCGCGGTCGGCAAGCCGACAAGAGCCAAAGCCAAACAGCAAAATCGAGAATCCAGAGCCGTGGCGATTTACTCAGCCAGCGTCAAGACAGTCAGCAGAGGAGGGGGCCGGTCGGCCACCGCCGCCGCTGCCTATCGAAACGGCGAAGAGATAGCCGACTTGCGCACTGGCGAAATCCACGATTACCGCCGCCGTACTGGCGTGGAACACGTCGCCAGCTTTGCGCCGGAAGGGATGGCCCCGCAGCCGTCCGCCGAGCTGTGGAACCGGGCCGAAGCCGCCGAGGTTCGCAAGAATGCCCGAGTGGCCCGTGAAGTGCTGGTGGCCCTGCCCGCCGAGCTGACCCCGACCCAGCGCCGGGAGCTGGCCGAGGGCATCGCCCAGGCGCTGGCCGACCGCTACGGCACAGCCGGGACGCTGGCCGTCCACACGCCCGACCGGGAGGGCGACCAGCGCAACCACCACGCGCACATCCTGATGACCACCCGCCGCCTTGAGCCGTCCGGCGCGCTGGGCGAGAAGACCCGCGAGCTGGACGACGTGAAGCGCGGGCCGCAGGAAATCGAGTGGGTGCGGGCGATGATCGAGGCGCGCACCAATCACGCTCTGGAGCGGGCCGGCAGTGAAGCGCGTGTAGACCGGCGCTCACTGGTCGAGCAGCGCGCCGCCGCGCTGGAGGCTGGCGAGCTGGAGCGCGCCGCCGAGCTTGACCGCCTGCCGACCCTCCACGAAGGCCCACGGGTTACGGAGATTCGCCGCGAGTGCGAGCGCGAGCAGCGCGCCCCGCTGGGCACCGTCACCCGGCTCCAGGTCAACAACGACCGCCGCCAGTTGGCCGCCGATCGTGCCGAGCTGGGCAGCGTGTCGGCGCAAATCATCGACATCGAGCAGGCCCGCGCAGAGCGTGCGGCCCGCGAGCAGGCGACCGGCGCGGCGAGCGCTGGCATGGAGGCGTTCAAGGCCCGGTTCCAGCAGTCCCAGGACATGGCCGCGAAGATCGAGGCCGAGGCGCAGCGAGTCGCCCAGGAGCGCGCCGCCGAGCAGGCGGCACAGGAGCGGGCGAAAGCCCCCAAACACGCGGCCTTGAGCAATGACGGGCCGACGAACACGAAGGGGCGCAGCGGCCCCGATTTCAGCATGTGAGGCGATGCAATGAGCGTGAGTGAACAGGAACTGTTCGGCCTGATGGCCGTTGCCCAGGAGCAGCAGCAGGCGGCAGCGGTGGCGCTGGAGCGGCTGGAGGCCCAGCGGGCCGGACTGGAGCAGACCATCGAGCAGGCCCGCGCCGCTGTGCGTGAGATGGAGATGGCGGGCAAGGCGTCGGCGCTGATCATCGAGAAGGCAACGCGCCTTGCCGTCTCAGAGGCCGTCAGCGGCGCTCTGGTGGCCGTTCGTGACGAGACGGCGCAAACCCTAGGCGGGTCGGTAAAACCCGCTGTAAACGCGCTGGAGGGCGTTACAGGGCGTGCCGAGCAGGCCGAGCAGCGATTGAGCCAAGCGGCGGCGTCGTTCAGTTGGCAATGGGGGGCGCTGTGGGCCGGTACTGCCGCGCTGCTGCTGGCGGTTGTCCTGGGCATCGTGCTGCTGGTGGTGCCGACACCGGATGAAATCGCAAGGCTACGGGCCGAGGTGGCCAACCTTGAGGCCAGAGGCGGCAAGGCGACGTTGACCGTGTGCGGCGACAAGAAGCGGCTGTGTGCCGAGATAGACACCAAGGCCCCCGAGTACGGCGAGCGCGGGCAGTTCCGCGTCCTGAAGGGCTACTAGGAACAGGCTGACTTCCAGCACCTGGAACACGCAGCCTCTCTAAAAGGCCTTTTAAAGCCTTTTAAAGGTAAGGGGACGCTTACCGAATGGGCCAGTCAGTGCCATGCCCTGCGCAACGACTTGATCGAGCTGGCGCAGAGGCACGTTCTGGCGCAGGCAGACGCCTACCCCTTCCACCTGCTGCCCGTGCAACTGGCACAGCAGACCACTGGCGCAGGCACGACCTTCTTGCGTTGGCGTAAACCCGACCGTTCGGCAATGGGAGTGGCGCTGTGGCAAGAGCTGATCACCAGCAACGCTACGCCCGACACGCTGATCGATGACCTCTACGCAATGGAGCTGCAACGCATCGTCCTCAACATGCAAATCAGCCTGCTGCACACGCTGGGCCGCCAGGCCCAGGAATGCGCCAGCAAAGTGGCCCAGGCACACGCCGCCTATCTGCGCCGGTGTGACGGGGCCGCCTCTGAACGCGAGTACGGCCCACAGACCAACTGAGTACACCCACCTCCTCCCGCCTGCGCCAACCGCTCTCGGCGCAGGTCATTTCACCCCAACCAAGGAGTTACCACATGAGCACGTTCTTTATCGGTGAAGGCAACATCGGATCTGCGCCGGAGTTCCACGAGTACCCCAACGGCAACGAAGAACCACGCAGGGTCTTGCGCCTGAACCTGTACTTCGACAATCCCGTACCCGCCAAGGACGGCAGTTACGAGGATCGCGGCGGCTTCTGGGCACCCGTCGACTGGTGGCATCGGGACGCCGAACACTGGGCCACGCTGTTCCAGAAAGGTATGCGTGTTGTCGTTCAAGGTCGCGAGGAGCGCGACGATTGGAAGGACGACAACGACAATTCGCGGACTACCTACCGGATCAATGCCCGTAGCGTGAGCATGCTGCCCTACCGCGTCGAGGCTGTAACACTCAGTGCCAAGCCGGGCAGCTCAGAACCGGAACCTTCGGCCGAACAAACCGCCCCGTGACCAGCCGCCTCTCGGTGGACCTATACCCTGGGGATAGGTCCACTGGATTCCATTGAGTTCCAGCGCACACAAGATGAAGAAGCGGATACACCAGAAACGAAATCCGTGTGTTCTTTCTTCAGAATCAGTTGCCCCACTCTCGACCAACTCCAATGGCTTCTTGGAGTCGGAAATCTAGAGCATCAAGTCGTGTTTACTCCGGGGCAGCAACTTGGCACAGCGTTTTGCCGTGCTACGCACCGCCGCGTCTTTACCATGGATCTTGGCCGCCAAGAGCGCAGCCAAGGTGGCATCCGAAATCATCATCACTCAAAATTGACGACAATCCGATGCTGAACGGACTCAAGCCGCGGCTTCTCGTCGCTTGTGATTACTCACCTCAAACTGCCCAACCAACTTCTGCAGTTTGTTGGCATTAAGCCTTACTTTTTCCGCACTGCTTTGCAGCACTACTACGGTTTGGCGCATTTCGTTGGAGGACTGATCGACCTGCTTGATTGTCTTGCCATAGTCGAGGCTGCGCTTATTGAGTTGCTGAATAATCGCGAACATACCTTCCACGGCCTGGTGCAGTTGCACGTTTTCCGAAGATGCTTCTTCAGCCAGGCGCAGGCTGTTATCGACGTCCTTGACACCGTCCTCCATGAAGCTGACAGCTTTTTGCGTTTCGTTCTGCAGCCCTTCGACCATTTGCCTAATGTCATCGGCGGCGCGTGAAGTCCGCGAGGCAAGACTGCGGACTTCATCTGCGACCACCGCAAAGCCGCGGCCATGCTCACCCGCGCGTGCGGCCTCGATGGCGGCATTAAGCGCCAACAGATTGGTCTGGTTGGTGATGTCACTAATCAGGCCGGTGATCTTGCCGATCTGGGTCATGCGACTGTCAAGCAACTGCACGCTCGAAGAGGAGCGCTCGACCACATCCCGAATAGACTGCGTTCCTTTCTGCACGGCAAGAAATTGCTCACGGGCGCGGGTGACCACTTCGTCCATCGCCTGCTTCATCTGTTCGGCACTTACGGAGGCCTGCTGAATCTCACCCAATTGATCTTCGACAATGATCATCATATGGTGCACTGCTTCGGCGACCTCACCTGAGGTGAGACTGGCATCCTGGCTGCGCCCCAGCATCATTTGATTGGTGGTGCCGACGTTGTTGCTGGCTTTGACCACCTGCCCTACGACTGAGTCCAGATGATCAATAAAGCTGTTGATCCAACGACCCATGTCACCCGTCTCGTCGTTAGCCATACGCGACGTATCCAGACGCTGACGAAGGTTGCCCTCACCTTCTGCGATGGTTCTGATCACCCCTGTCATCTCGTTCAACCTTGCCGCAAGACGTTTGGGCCCCAGTAGGCTGAACAGGACGGCGGCTGCCAACATACTTAAGACTTCGAAGGTATCGATCAGGCTCTGCGCCAGACCGCTGTAATGCTGGACCATGAAGTTGCAGGCAAAGAGTCCCGCCATGGTCGCGAGATAAGGCTTCATCAAACCGTAGCTGAGTGATCGCCGGCGGTAGACCTCCTCCAAGTCGGCCTCACACATCATGCCCCAATGGTCAGGTGATCCTGGCAACTGGAAGGTAACGCCCTTACCGATCACCGGAATGTGCCGGTAGTCCGAGTAACCGGGATAAGTAACAAACAGGTTGGAGCCCTTGCGGATGGTTTCACGCACACCGGGATGCAGTTGTTGGGTCGCCGGGTCGATAAAGCGCAGTTCCAGTTCAGTATGTCGCTGTATCTGCACCGTCTTCCAGGAAGTGTGTACGCCGCTTTTCAGATTTTCGCCGTGGGTGAAAGTAGCGTCCTCAAAGCGTGAACGCGACAACGCAGTCCCCGGCTGGATTGCAGGCTCAAAGCGTGACTGCACCATGAACAGATAGTTGTCGCCCGACTCGGCAAAAATGTGTCCGGCTTCGCGCTGAATAAGATCACCCAGCACATCGTTTGGTACGCGACCACAGAGGCAGCCAAGGATCTTTCCATCAGCCTCCAGGGGCTGATAGAACATCAACGTAACTTCATCGTGAAAGCGCGAAGACGATGGACCGATTTGCAAGGTCAGTGGGTCGATGTAAGGGCCATGGAGAAACGGCACCTTCAATCCTTCTGCCAATGCACGTGTGTTCTCGAGCTGATTTTTACTGCGTTTGTTCCAAGTCGAGACAATGACGGTGCCACTGGCATCAACGATAAACAACTCCGAAAAATCTTCAGCCTGGCTGAGCTTATCCATCAGCAAAGTGCTGTCGAGATGGGCGAAATCGCGACCGAGATGTTCCGCCAGTTCAGCCAAGTGTTCCCACTGCTCGCGCGTCCAGTTTTGCAGCAACTGCACACGCGTTTCAGCGATGGCTTCAAACGTTTGTTCGATCACAGGGTAAGCCGACTGATTAAGCCGGCAGGACCAGCCCATCGCAATTTTTCCAGTTTTCCCGAACCATGGTAACCAGTGCTTCTCGCTAGAGGACAGCTGCATAGAATTACTTGATAGCGACATTAACCTCACCAACAACGACATTCAGATGGTAAATCGATAGCAAATACCAGGCCATGTCATCAGCAAGCTAACAATTTCGCGTAAAGATAGATCAACACAAACCTCTATAGGTATTGAATTGAAGATCCTCTGTGTAAGATCTTTTGAATACCGTCGATGACATATGGCATCACCTTTGCTACTTACAAATCACATCAGCAGGATTCGATCCTGTAAGGCAAAGGCGCCTGAATCCGCTGCGGCTAATTACGCAAAGGTTTCAGGCGTTTTTTTTGGCTACCGCGCTGGAGTCCCAAGCACATGAAGTGGCTTACCTACCCTGCATTCTTGCTGCTGCGCGAACTGGGCATCGTCGGCATGACCCGCACGCTACTGGCGATTGCCCTGGCGGGTGCCACAACCACCCTGGCGGTTCCAGCGCTGCCAGCGGAACCGCTGTGGGCAGTCCTGGCCTACCTAGCGATTGCCAGCCTATGGCTGCTGCAGCAGGAAATCGGGCAGTTGCAGCGCTACTGTGAAGACTCCGCCCAGCATGGTTCCCAGCAGCCGATCAGCGCGACCGAGTGGCTGTTGCTGCAGCTGGTCAGCCGCAGCTTTCAGCAGTGGCTGAACCGCGAACAGCGCCAGCAACAGCTGTTACACCAGCGTCTAGACGAGATATCCCACTCCTCACACGAACTCGAGCAGAGCGCCGCGCTGGTCACCCGCAATGCCGAGGGGCAAAGCGAGTCGGCCACTGTTGCGGCAGCGGCGGTAGAACAACTGAATGTGAGCATTGTGCAAGTGGCGGCGCTGGCGGATGAGTCGCGGCAGACCAGCGTGGCGGCCAGCGAACAGTTGGCCGAGGGGATCGAACAGCTCACCAATCTGGTGCGACAGGTGTCCGAGATGGCGCAGCAGGCCATCACCACCAACGACCTGATCCTGCAACTGAACAGCAACTCGCGCACCATCAATGAAATGTCCGGCACCATCCGCGCGATTGCCTCGCAAACTAATTTGCTCGCCCTGAATGCCGCCATCGAAGCGGCGCGCGCGGGCGAAAGTGGTCGTGGCTTCGCCGTGGTGGCCGATGAAGTGCGCCGTTTGGCCTTGCACAGCCAGGAATCGGCGACCGAGATCAGCCGCAACATTGAATCGGTGCAACAGCACATCAAGGACGCCACGGTACAGGTGTCCGACCTGACCAATCTAGCGCACCGCAGCGCCGACCGCTCCGAAGCGGTACGCAGCCTGCTCGATCAGGTGCAACAGCGCACCCTGCAATTGACCGAGCAGGTGGACCAGGTGGCGGTCAGTACCGAACAACAAGGCAAGGCCGTGGCGGAAATCGCCGAACTGGCAGACCGAGTCCGCCAGGGCAATGCCGAAAACCTGCAGACGGCCGATCAGGCGCGCACCATCGCCCACCATCTGGCTCATCTGACGGGGTAATCAGCATGAATGGATTGCACGGATTACCGCTCCTGCTCGCCACCGCAGCCCTGGTCGCGCCGCCCCTGCTGTTCTATGGCTTGCATCGGCGTCTGCAGCGGCAAAAACGCCAACATATCCAGTTGAACATTCGCCAGCTGACTTTGCTGCGAGCGCTGATCTCCGGCTTTCAGCGCCACCGCGGCCTGAGCAATGGCGTGCTCTGCGGCGATGCCAGCCTGAGTCAGGATCTGGCCACCGCCCGCCAAGGGCTGGACCAGCATATCCGCACCGCCCAGAAACTCGACAGTACGCACAGGGATGCCTGGAGCAGTCTGATCGATCACTGGTCGCGGATGCGCGAAGGGCGCAGTAGTGATCGGGCGAACAATCTGACGCAGCATCACCTGATCATTCGCAACAGCATCTTTCTGATGGAGGACGTAGCCAGCGAAATTGACCTGACCGAGGGCCGTGCCGAGCTGAACTACCTGCCCTGCATCTGGCGCGAAGTGGTCCAGGCGGCAGAATGGGCCGGACAGGCGCGCGCCCTGGGCACCGGTATCGCGGCTGCCGGCCAGAGCAGCGCCGAGCAGCGCGTGCGGATGCGGTTTCTCTACCAAAAGATTGAGCTGCTGGCCGGCACAGCCTTTGCCACCCTGCAGCGCCATGCCGCCGCGCATCCGCAGGCTAATGATTTGCGCCTGGAGCAGGCCGAACAGGTGGTGGCGGATTTCCTAAGCTGCATAAAACAGGAGCTACTCGGCCAGGAACAACCCGTGATTGCCGCCAAGACCTATTTCCAACGCGCCACCCAAGCCATCGATGAACTGCTGGCCCTGGTCGATACGGCGCTGGCTCAACTACAGCACCGCTAAGGAGATACAGATGCTAAACACCGTTCAGTCGCGACACTACGACCATCAGCCCCCTGCCTACCCGCCAGTGCAGGGCCTGCCGAGCAAGCCCGTAGCCACCACCCGCTATCGTCGTCTGTCTCTGACCAGCCATTTCCAGCCCATTTTCAGTATCGCGCACGGCCGGGCGGTGGGCTACGAAGGGCTGATTCGCGCCCAGCATGCCGATGGCACGGCAGAGCCGCCGGAAACCCTGCTGGCCATGCCGAGCAATGGCCGGGAAAGCTTGGAGCTGGACCGTACCTGCCGGACTCTGCATGTACACAATTTTGCCCAGCAGGCCACGGGGCAGGCCTGGCTGTTTCTCAATCTGAACTCGCAGTACCTGATCAGCGAGCAACCAGACATTGGTTTTACCCGCAATCTGCTGCAGGCAAGCGGCATTGCCGCGCATCGACTGGTGATCGAAATCATTGAAAGCGAAGTCAGCGATCAGGCTCAGTTGAAGCACTTCATCAACCATTTCCGCCAGTTGGGTTGCCTGATCGCCATCGATGACTTCGGCGCCGGGCACTCCAACTTCGACCGCATCTGGGACCTGGAACCCGACATCGTCAAGATTGATCGCCGCCTCATCCAGGATGCCGGCCATTCGCGCCGGGTGGAGCGGATTCTCACCGGCATCGTCAGTTTGCTGCATGAGGCAGGCAGCCTGGTGGTAGTGGAAGGCGTGGAAAGCGAACACGAAGCCCTGGTAGCTATTGCCGCCAACGCCGACATGCTCCAGGGCTTCTATTTTGCCAAACCGCAGGCGCGTATCGACGCCGGACAGAGCCTTGTCACTACCTTCGATAGCCTGCTGCGCGGCCAACAGTGGCAAAGCGTCAAACGCAGCGCCGACCTGCAGCACTATGTGCGTGAATTCGAAGGTTTGTTTCAGCAGGCCGTGGCGCACTTTGCCGCCAACCCGCAGGTTGAGCAGAGCTGCGGTTTTCTCTTCAGAGATCCGCGCACGGTGCGCTGCTACCTGCTCAATGAGGCGGGCTATCAGATGTCGCGCAATGTCTATGCCCCACACTACCAACAGCAACTGAATGCACGCTTCGCCCCCCTGTTGTGTGGCGACAACGCCAACTGGTCGCACAAGCACTACCACTACCGGGCACTGAAGCAACCAGGGGTCATGCAGATCAGCCGGCCCTATCTGTCGGTGGCGGATTCGCGCATGTGCATCACGTTGTCGCAGACCGTCAAGGTTGGCGGCACTCTATATGTCTTCTGTTGTGACCTCGATTGGCAGGAACAGTGATACGCCTGCCCAGAGGACGAAGCTGGCCGGATGATCGGTGCCTGAATTTCCACTAGGCGGCTCATCCCGCACTCCAAATCAACTGAAGGAACCTACTGATCAAGTAGGATGTAGGCGATGGCCAGCATCAATGCAATTGGCTGGTCAGATTGGTGCAATTACGCAATCAACGACTCAACCCAGGCTTTTCGCGCGCAGCCCGCGGACTACAACGCGGCGTTGACCAACACGCACACCACTGGAAACCATGACAGCGGATGTCGCTGCAGACGTTGCCTTCCACCCGCCCTCACCCATCACCTACAACCTGGAAAAGTGACACAAGTTGATCGACTACCAGCACAACAGCGGCGAGATCAGCCTTTAGGAGGAGAAGATGCTGGCTGGCATGTTCGGCTTTCTCAGTCCAAGCGCTCACCGCCCCGTTGGCATCCCGAAGAACCAAATAACTAAGCTAAGGAAACTCTGAAGAAGACTTCCTGATTTTGGCAAAATACCCGGACTCCACCCGCCGAGTTTTCCGATGAAGCAGATGACCTTCGCTGACGCCGAGTACGCTGGTAAGCGCAAGCAGACCCGCAAAGAGTTGTTCCTGATCGAGATGGATCGGGTGGTGCCGTGGAAAGGCTTAATTGCCCTGATCGAGCCGCACTACCCCAAGGGTGAAGGTGGTCGCCCGGCGTATCCGTTGATGGCGATGCTGCGCGTACATCTGATGCAAAACTGGTTCGGCTATAGCGATCCGGCAATGGAGGAGGCGCTTTACGAGACAACCATCCTGCGCCAGTTTGCGGGGCTCAACCTTGATCGCATTCCTGACGAAACCACCATCCTCAACTTCCGTCGTCTGCTGGAGAAGCACGAGCTGGCTGCGGGCATTCTGGCCGTGATTAATGGCTACCTGGGCGACCGCGGTCTGTAGTTGCGTCAAGGCACGATCGTCGATGCCACGTTGATCAATGCGCCGAGTTCGACCAAAAACAAAGATGGTAAACGCGACCCGGAAATGCGCCAGACCAAGAAAGGCCAGCAGTACTACTTCGGCATGAAGGCTCACATTGGTGTGGACGCTGAATCCGGTCTGGTACACAGCGTGGTGGGCACGGCGGCCAACGTAGCGGATATCACCCAGGTCGACAAACTGCTGCACGGCGATGAAAACATGGTCGGCGGTGACGCGAGTTTCACCGGTGTCGAGAAACGTCCTGAGCATGAAGGCCGTAAGGTCATTTGGCAGATCGCCGCCCGCCGCAGCACTTATAAGAAACTTGATAAGCGTAGCGCGCTGTACAAAGCCAAGCGCAAGATCGAGAAGGCCAAGGCGCAGGTACGGGCCAAGGTCGAGCATCCATTTCGGGTGATCAAGCGCCAATTTGGTTATGTGAAGACGCGCTTCCGTGGCTTGGCAAAGAACACCGCGCAACTGGTGACGCTGTTCGCCCTGTCGAACCTGTGGATGGCACGTCGACATTTAATGACAAATGCAGGAGAGGTGCGCCTGTAATGCGGGAAATGGCTGCCGCGAGGTACTCGTGGCGGCTAAAAAACCAGAGATGAGCGGATGATCTGAGCATTTTTGATCGATTCCCGCTTTCAAAATCGGCGGAGGCTGAAGTCGGTCAGAAATGCATGGCTACTTCAGACCTTCCCTAGCTGTAACGGCTTGCAAACGAAAACGTCCCGACCTGCAATCAATACGATTTTCGACCGGAATTAACTGCGACTGACCGGCCCGGCAAACCAGTATTAGCTGCGAATGAACCTGCATTTATCCGCGCTGACCTGCAGGATCATCGCTCCGAACCGCATTCGCGGATTGAGGACTGGCTGGCCAACCTGCCCGTCGAGGGCCTGCGCGAAATGTGCACCTGGGAACAGTTTTGCCGCTTTGCCCGCGAGCCGGAACGACGCAAGGTCGGCGTCGATGCCCGCGTCACCATCGACGGCACGGCCTACGAGGTGGAGCCCGACATGGCGGGCGAAACCGTGGTGTTGCTCTGGGGCTTGTTCGATGACGAACTCTATGCCGAGTTCGAGGGGGAGCGCTTCGGACCTTACTACCCCGTCTCCGGGCCAATTCCCCTACATCGTTACCGCGCCTTCAAACGCGGCAAGGCGGATGAGCGCTCTGATCGCATCCGCTTGCTAGCCGGCCAGCTTGGCCTGCCTATCGCCGCATTGGCTGGCGACGATGTGCGACTCACACCCTCTATTATTCCGACGGCACTGCCACGCCAACCCTTCGATGCCGAGGCGCACGAATACCGGTTTCCCAATGCCATCGCCGCCAAGCTCGCCATTGCCGATGACCTAGCGCAGCCGTTGGCTAAGCTCTCTCCCGACGATCAAGCCTTCATCCATCAGGTGCTGAGCGAAACCCTGACACGCCGCATTGTCTTGGAGCGCGTGCGGGGCTACTTCCGCCATAAGAAAACAGGAGAAGAACATGCGGGCTGAAGTAATGCAGCACTACGGACTGGCGTTGCCACTGAACCAGGCCGGCTATTTTGAAACCGCCCACCATCAGCAGTTGATCAAGGACATCAAGGGGGCGATCTTCGAAGGACGGCTGATTGCACTGTGCGGCGTCATCGGCAGCGGCAAGACCGTAATGCTGCGCCGGCTTCAACAAGCGATGGAAGAGGAAAAGAAGATCACGGTCTCCAAGTCTCTCGCCATTGAAAAGCACAGCATCAAGCTGGCCACTTTCATCGCAGCGCTCTTCTATGACCTCTCCACCGAGAAGCAGGTACGCATCCCCACCCAGGGCGAAAAGCGTGAGCGTGACCTACGCGAGTTGGTGAGGAAGAACAAGCGCCCGGTCGCCCTGTTCGTCGATGAGGCCCATGACCTCAACGGCCATACCCTGACCGGTCTTAAGCGTCTGATGGAGCTGGTGGAGGACGGTGACGGGCGGCTGTCGATCGTGTTGGCCGGGCATCCCAAGCTGCGTAACGACCTGCGCCGACCGACGATGGAGGAAATCGGCTACCGCACCGACATCTTCTCGCTCGATGGCATTGCTGGCAGTCAGCGGGAATACATTCAGTGGCTGCTGGAAACCTGCACTGCGGGGAAGGTCGAACCCGAGTCGATTCTGACCGAAGACGCGATCGACCTACTCGCCACTAAACTGCGCACGCCACTGCAAATCCAACTGCACCTCAGCCTGGCACTGGAAGCCGGCTACCTGACCGGCGAGAAACCCGTTTCGGCGGAACTCGTGCAATCGGTGCTGTCGCGCCAACTGGATGATCTGGAGCCAACCCTCACTCGTCACGGCTACCGCATCAAGGATCTAGTGGAGCAATTCGATGCCAAACCCACCGAAATCAAGGCTCTGTTCAGTAATGCGCTAGACCCGGCGCGGGCGGTTGAGTTACGTGACAAGATGCTGGCAGCGGGCTTGCCTATCTGAGTCCTGTCATTTGCAAATAATGCAGGCTGGCGACGATGGAATGCAGGTCGGCGCGGATCAATGCAGGCTCATTCGCAGTTAATGCTGGTTTGCCGGGCCGGTCAGTCGCAGTTAATTCCGGTCGAAAATCGTATTGATTGCAGGTCGGGACGTTTTTAAATGCAGGCCGCTACAACTAGGGGGTACGCAACGCCGGGTTCTGCCCGGCGTTGCGCTTTGGCGGTTTCGTAGCCCATGGACGGAGCCGCTGCGGAGTGAAGCGCGCACGGCGCGGGTTTCCGCCACGATCAGTACCAGGCGCGGCGCAACGGTAGCCCGGTCGCCGACGAGACGGCTCCAATCGCAGGCGGAGGCTGGGAGCCGCGAGGCGCGAACAAAAAAGGGGGGCGCCGATTCGGCGCCCCCCTTTTTCTACCGCAGTCCCGCTTACAGGGTCTTGGAAACCGAGACCACTAAGGTCGCGTCGCAGTAGTCGTCCTTGCCGACGAAGCCTGCGCATTCGCTGCCGCTCAGGCTGGTGTCGCTGTAGGTCAGGCCGAAGTCGAGGCCGACCAGCGTCTTGCTCAGGCCGATGGACCAGTCGTTGTAGGAATCGTCGTTGCCGAAGGTGGCGTCCTTGAAATCGTACTTGCCGTACTGCAGGGCCAGGCCGACGTCGTAGGGCAGGGCGTACTCATAGGAGACGTAGGAGTAGAGGGTGGTGTCGCTGCCGCCGAAGTCATCGGAATAGGCCGCACCGACCGTGAGGCCGTAGGCGCTCAGGCTGCCGTAGTACTCGCTGAAGTTCAGCGCGCTCTCGCCTGGGTAGTCGTACTTGATCCAGCCCAGGTCGTAGGAAATGTTCTCGGTGATGTCGTTGCCAAAGCCCAGGTAGTAGTCGAACTCCACCGAAGCGTCACCGCCGAAGTCGACGTTGGAAGCCCAGGTGCCAATGTACAGGCCATTTTCATGGGCCACGTCCAGACCGCCCTGGATCGCGCCGTTGCCCTGGGTCTGCGAAATGCCACGGAAGATGTAGTCCGAGGTCAGGCCGACGTTCATGCTGACGTCGAAGTCGCCAACAGGGCTGGAGAGGGTTTCGGCGAAGGCGAAGCTGCTGGCGGTCACGGCGCTGGCGGCAGCGGTGGCGAGAGTCAGTTTCTTGAGCATGGTGGTATTCCCTAATGGTGGCGCCGGAAATTCAGTAGCCCGGCGGGTAAGTCGGCAACAGCTCGGAAGCAAGCTGAACGGGCTTTGCATATCCCTTGCCACTTCGAGAAATGCGTCTGTTTTCAGCGGCTTAGCTAATTTTTTCAGGGCTTGGAGCCAGCCTCCGTGGCACGCCTGGCATGGTCCTGCACTTTTCTGGAGCGCACTGGCGCGAAGGGTGATGCCAAAGGGCGCACAGGACATCGGCCGCGTGCCTCGTGACGGTGCGGGCTGCGCGGCGTGGCGGGCGCCATATGGGCAGGCGAGGAGTGCCGGCGCGCTGCGCAACGGAGCGCCCTTTGCTGATCTGCCGGTGCCGCTGCGTCAGCTTAAGCACGGCCTGGGGCGTCATGCCGGCGGTGACCGGATCATGGCGCAAGTCCTGGCTTGCCGTACCGGTCGCCGGACTCGATGCCGTGCTGGTAGCCGTTGAGCTGGTACTGGAGAGCGGCAGCCTGAGCGCCGAACACATCCTCAATGTCGTGGCACGGCTGACAGCATCCGAACCACCACCC
>Ga0181597_10002906_pt1 | contig 18254 bp, 10 predicted proteins | sample 041ome_5_FD_148647 | JGI IMG/M metagenome (GOLD analysis project Ga0181597, IMG submission 148647) | Coastal salt marsh microbial communities from the Groves Creek Marsh, Skidaway Island, Georgia - 041403US metaG (spades assembly) | ecosystem: Environmental > Aquatic > Marine > Intertidal zone... | reverse complement strand
ACAGATGACTGGTGCCCGCAACCACGCGCGCCAGCTCTTCCGGCACGCCGGCTTCGACATAGGCTTGGAAGCGCGCCAGCCACTGTTCACGGGCTGGGCCTTCAAGCAGTTCGTCCAAGCGGCCGACCAAGGCCTCGATACGCGGTGCGAAATGCGCCACATCTCGCGCCGCATCCAGGTCATTACGGCGGTTACGCAAGAACCAGCGGGTAGCGCGGCGGCCCAAGCGCATCAGCTCATCCATCAATTGCAGTTGCAACTCGGCGGGCACCTTGGAGTCCAGCGCTTCAATCTGCTGCCACCAGTGCGGCAGACGGAACAGGTCACGCACAATCACATACGCGCCAGCGACATTAGCCGCGCTCATGCCTGTGGACTCCTTCAAGCGCTGCACGAAGGTGATGCCCATATGGTTAACCAGATCGTTGGCGATCTGCGTGCTAACGATTTCGCGCTTGAGGCGATGACGACGCATCGGCTCGCCAAACTTCTCCGCCAACAAGGGCGGGAAGGCAGTTTCCATTTCCCGCGCCAGGTACTCGTCATCCGGCACCAGGGATTTGAGCAGCGACTCCTTGAGGTCGATCTTGCTGTAGGAGATCAGCACCGACAATTCTGGGCGGGTCAGACCCAACCCATTGGCGGCGCGCTCGTTGAGTTCATCATCAGAGGGCAGAAACTCCAGGGCGCGGTCCAGTTTGCCTGCAGCTTCTAGTGCCGACATCAGGCGTTTGTATTCACCCACGCGCTCACGGGCACGGCGTTCGGCCAGCGACAATGCCTGGGTCTGCTTGTAGTTGTTGCCCAACACCAGGCCACCGACGGCATCGGTCATTTCCACCATCAGCTTGTTGCGCTGCTTGCCGGTCATATCGCCCGCAGCAACGATTTCGCCGAGCAGAATCTTGATATTCACTTCGTGGTCGGAGCAGTCCACACCACCGGCGTTGTCGATAAAGTCGGTGTTGCTCTTACCGCCATTGAGACCGTATTCAACGCGACCCAGCTGGGTCATGCCGAGGTTACCGCCCTCGCCCACCACCTTGGCGCGCAGTTCGCGGCCATCTACACGCAGCAGGTCGTTGGCCTTGTCGCCGACATCGGCGTGGCTTTCTTTGCTGGATTTAACGTAGGTGCCGATACCGCCATTCCACAGCAAATCCACCGGGGCTTTGAGCAGGGCATTGAGCAGCTCGGTCGGTGCCAGCTTGTCGGCACTGATGTCGAAGCGCTCTTTCATCTGTGCACTGATCGGGATGCTCTTGGCGCTGCGCAGGAAGATCCCGCCGCCGTCCGAGATCAGCTTGGCGTCATAGTCGGTCCAGCTGGAGCGCGGCAGATCAAACAGGCGCTGACGCTCGACAAAGCTCTTGGCGGCGTCTGGGTTCGGGTCAATGAAGATATGCATATGGTTAAAGGCGGCGACCAGCTGCAGGCTTTCCGAGAGCAGCAGGCCGTTGCCGAATACGTCGCCGGCCATGTCGCCGATACCGATGACCGTGACGTGGTCTTTCTGCACATCAATGCCGCGCTCACGGAAGTGCCGCTGCACCGAGACCCACGCGCCTTTAGCGGTAATGCCCATGCCTTTGTGGTCGTAACCCGCCGAACCACCCGAGGCGAATGCATCGTCCAGCCAGAAGCCGTAATCGGCAGCAATACCGTTGGCGATGTCGGAGAAGGTCGCGGTGCCTTTGTCGGCGGCCACCACCAAATAAGGATCGTCACCGTCGTGGCGCACCACATTCTGCGGCGGCACCACGACACCCTCTTTGAGGTTGTCGGTGATATCCAACAGCCCGCTGATGAAGATGCGGTAGCAGGCAATGCCCTCCGCCAACACGTCATCGCGCGAACCACCCAGCGGCAGACGGCGTGGTACAAAGCCGCCTTTGGCGCCCATCGGTACGATCACTGCGTTCTTCACCTGCTGCGCCTTGACCAGGCCCAGCACCTCGGTGCGGAAGTCTTCCTCGCGGTCCGACCAACGCAGGCCGCCACGGGCGACATCGCCAAAGCGCAGGTGCACGCCTTCAACCCGCGGCGAATAGACGAAGATTTCGAACTTCGGCGTTGGCCGTGGAATATCCGGAATCGCGCGCGGATTCAGCTTGAAGCTGAAGTAGGGCTTGTTCTGCCCGGCCGCATCGGTCTGGTAGAAGTTGGTGCGCAGGGTGGCTTTGATCAGGTCCAGGTAGCGACGCAGGATGCGGTCTTCGTTAAGCACCGCAACATCATCCAACGCGGCGAGAATCGCCTGCTCAAGCTTCTGTTGTTTGTCTTCCAGGTCTTCTGCAGTCAGCTTGCGCGCCAGATAAAAGCGCGTTTTAAACAGGCGTACCAGTTCCTTGGCGATATCCGCATGGTTGACCAAGGTGCTGGCGATGTAGCTGAGGTCAAAGCCCAGGCGAATCTGCTTGAGGTAACGCGCGTAGGCGCGCAGCAGTGCCACATCACGCCACGGCATGGCGGCCATCAGCACCAGACGGTTGAAGCCGTCGTTCTCCGCCGCGCTGCCAACGATTTTAACGAAGGCGTCTTGCAGGGTGTCGTTGAGCTGCTGGATGTCGACATCCAGGCCTTCGGCATAGGTAAAGGCAAAATCGTGAATCCAGAACTCGCGGCCATCGGCGCGGCGCAGCTTGTAAGGGAACTCACCCAAAACGCGCAGGCCGAGGTTTTCCAGGATCGGCAGCACGTCTGACAGCGGCAGCGGCGTATCGGCGTGGTAGAGCTTGCAGTGCAACTGCTGCTCGCCCTGGGTCAGCGGCTGGTAGAAGCTCATCACCAACTGACGCTCGCTGTTCAGGCTGAGCAGGTGCTGCATGTCCACCACCGCCGAATGTGGGGCGAAACGCTCACGGTAGCCCGCCGGGAAGCCATCCGGGAACTCGCTGAGCACTTCAGTGCCCTGAGCCTCGCCGAGGCTCTCGACCATCAGGCTGGTGTAATCGTCCTTCCACGAACGGCAGGCCTGGATGACTTCTTTTTCCAGGCGCACAGGGTCGATTTGCACACGGTTTTTCGGGTCGACCTTGAGAATAAACTGCACCCGCGCCAGCACCGACTCGGAGAAGAAGGTCCAGAACTCGCAATCAATCCCCTGCAGGCGATCCATCAGCACTTGCTGGATTTTTACCCGGGTCTCGGTGGAGTACACATCACGCGGTACATAGGCCAGGCAGTAGCAGAAACGACCGTAAGGATCGCGGCGCAGGAAGACGCGAATCTTGTTGCGCTCCTGAATCTGCACGATCGCCAAAGTGGTGTTGAACAGCTCATCCACCGAGGTTTGGAACAAGTCATCACGCGGCAGCACTTCCAGCACCTGAGCCAGCTCTTTGCCCAGGTGAGCGCTGCTATCAAAGCCCGAGCGCTGCTCGATGACTGCAATTTTGCGGCGGATATAGGGGATGTTCCACACGCTCTCGGCATACACCGATGAGGTGTAGAGGCCCATAAAGCGGCATTCCTTAATGACCTTGCCGGTGCTGTCCAGCTCACGAATCGACACCAAATCCGGATACGCCGGGCGGTGCACGCGGCTCGGCACCGCCGCCTTGGCAAACGACAGCAACTGCGCTTCACGCAGGTAGCAGACCGCCTCCGGCTCGATGTGCGTATCTTCGGCCGTCAGCCCGCTGCGCAGGCGTTTGGACAGTCCCAGCAGGGACTTTTCGTCATAGACAATGCTGCCGCCATCAACACTGTCGGCAACGGTGAACTCTTCATAACCGAGGAAGGTGAAGTGGTCGTCGAGCAACCAGCTCATAAACACCTTGACCTCTTCCAGCTCAGCGCCTTCAACCTTGAGCTTGGCCTTATCCAGCCAGGCGCGCAGCTCCTTGGCCTTGTCCTTCATTGGCTGGAAATCCGCCACACTCAGGCGCACATCAGCGAATACCTCGCGCAGGGCTTTTTCCAGGACTTTCAGCTCGCCGTTACTGGAGCAACGGTCAATCTCCAGGAACATCAGCGCTTCTTGCTGCACGTCCTTGCCTTGAGCACCTTTAGGCAGAATTTCCTGCAGCTCACCACTCTTGTTGCGGCGCACGCTGAACACGCTGTTCTGCAAGGTGTGGATGCTGTAACCGCGACGGTTGAGCTCCATGCGTACCGAGTCGACCAGGAAGGGAATATCGCTGTGCAGAATTTCCACCGCGGTGTGCGTGGACTGCCAGCCGTGTTTCTCATAATCGGGGTTAAGGACCCGCACCTCTGGCTTGCTCGGTGCAAAACGCTCCAGCAACCGCCAGGACGATAACGTGCAGCCGACCAGATCAGAGAGGCGACGTTGGGTCAGCTCCTCAAGGGCGATGATGCCGAAGAATTGCTCGGCGAACAGGGCTACTTGTGGCAGAGCCTGTTCGCTGACGTGCTGTGCCAGGGCCGTTTGCAGGTGGTGCTGAAAATCGGCTTTGCTGGCCGCCGTAAAGAACGCCATGGGTGTGCTCCATTTGGCTTGTTATTCGATCAGGGGCAGCCGCGAAAAGGATCTTCGCCACAACCTTGTTGTTCAACGTTAGTCTAGGAGGCCGCGATTGCATTAAAGTGGCTGCCACTTAACTCTGGCGAGACTCAAGACTCGCTGGTCACATTTGCCGGATGAGCTTAACGATGGAACACCGTGAAGCGCTTATCGCGCTGCGACATTTTCTTTCAAGCCAGATCCTCGGCCAGGAAAAACTCATCGAAAGGCTGCTGATTGCCTTGCTCGCTGATGGCCATATGCTGGTTGAGGGCGCACCTGGGCTCGCCAAAACCAAGGCGATCAAGGAACTGGCTGAAGGCATTGAAGCCGAATTCCACCGTATTCAGTTCACCCCGGACCTGCTCCCGGCCGACATCACCGGCACCGAGATCTACCGCCCGGAAACAGGCAGTTTTGTGTTCCAGCAGGGGCCAATCTTCCACAACCTGGTGCTGGCCGATGAGATCAACCGGGCGCCAGCCAAGGTGCAATCGGCACTGCTCGAGGCCATGGCCGAACGCCAGGTCAGCGTCGGACGCAGCACCTATAACCTGTCGCCGCTGTTTCTGGTGATGGCCACGCAAAATCCGATCGAGCAAGAAGGCACCTATCCACTGCCCGAAGCCCAACTCGACCGCTTTTTGATGCACGTGAAGATCGGTTTCCCCGACGCCAGCGTCGAACGCAAGATCCTCGCCCAGGCCCGTGGCGAAGCGCTCAATGGCGAAACCAAGCCCGAGCAGCTGGTCAGTCAACAGGCAATCTTTGCCGCGCGCCAGGAAATCCTCGGCCTGTATATGGCCGATGCGGTGGAAGAGTATTTGGTGCAACTGGTGATGGCCTCGCGCACCCCGGCCAAATTCGACCCGGAACTGGCTGAATGGATTGCCTACGGCGCCAGCCCGCGCGGCTCGATTGCCCTGGATCGCTGTGCTCGGGCGCACGCCTGGCTGGCCGGTCGGGATTTTGTCAGCCCGGAAGATATCCAGGCCGTGCTGTTCGACGTCTTGCGTCACCGCATCATTCTCTCGTTCGAGGCAGAAGCCGCCGGCATCGACCAGGACCGCGTGGTGCAGCGCATTCTCGACGTTGTGGCGGTCGCCTAAGCGCCATGTTTGAGCAACCCACGCAGCCCGGCATTCGCGTCAGCCTCGGTGAACTGATCGAGATGCGCCACCGTGTGCGTGAAGTGCAGCTGTTTTCCACCCCGGCGCAGCGCAGCCCACTGATTGGCCTGCACCATTCCAAGCTACGTGGCCGCGGGGTCGACTTTGACCAGGTGCGCGTTTATCAACCCGGCGACGATGTGCGCACCATCGACTGGCGCGTGACCGCTCGGACCCAGGAGCCGCACACCAAGCTGTTCCATGAAGAGCGCGAGCGACCGATCTACATCATGGTCGAGCAAAGCCGGCAATTGTTCTTCGGCTCCGGGCTGATGCTTAAATCGGTCCTCGCCGCCCAGGCGGCTAGCCTGATTGGCTGGGCGGCGCTGGGCCATAACGACCGCATCGGCGGCCTGGTGTTCGGTGATCAGGAACACCACGAAGTCAAACCGCGGCGCAGCAAGCAGAGCCTGCTGCAACTGCTCAGCCGCCTGGCTAAAGCCAACCAAGCCCTGAGTAACGACAGCCAAGGCGAGCGCGACAGCTTTGGCCTGGCCCTGCGCCGCGCCCGCGAAGTGCTGCGCCCGGGCAGCCTGGTGGTGGTGCTGTGTGATGAACGCACCCTGAACGACAGCAGCGAGCAACAGCTACAACTGCTCGCGCGGCACACTGACCTGCTGCTGCTGCCGCTTTCCGATCCGCTCGACCATGCCCTGCCCAACGCCGGCCTGCTGCGCTTCAGCGAACAGGGTACGCAACTGGAACTCGACACCCAGAATGCCGAACTGCGCCAAGCCTACCGCAGCCTGGCCGATGCTCGTCAGGCACGCTGGCAGCGTCTGGCGCAGAAGCTCAGCGTGCCGTTGCTGCCATTGAGTACGCAAAGCGAAATGATTGAACAGCTGCGCGAACACATGAATGTTCAGCGCTCAAGGAAAGCTCTGTGAATCCGCTGGATCAACTCGAACCGCTGATCGCACCGCCGGCGATCAGTTGGTGGCCACCGGCGCCGGGCTGGTGGCTGCTCACCTTGCTGCTGCCGCTGCTGTTGTGGGCCGCCGTCACCTTACTCAAACGCCTACCGCACAAAACCAAGCAGGCTGAGCGCGACGCCCCTCTCGATCCATTGCGCCAGGCCGCCCTGATCGAACTCGAACAACTGCCCAAACCCTACGACGGTGCCGAAGCCGGCCCTTGGTTACAGCAGCTTAATGCCATCCTTAAACGCCTATGCCGTGAGCGCTACCCACAAAACCACAGCCACACCCTGAGCAGCCGCGCCTGGCTGGCCTTTCTCGACAGCCGCTGCCCAGCGGCGGGCTTGACCCGCTGGATGATTCTGGTCGAAGGCGCCTATCGCCCGCACTGCAGCCTGGATGACAAGGCCATCGCCGGCCTTAATCAGGCCGTGGCGATCTGGATTCGCAAACATGTTTGAATTTGCCTGGCCCTGGGTCTTTCTTCTCGCCCCCTTGCCCTGGCTGCTGCGCGCCTGGTTACCCCCTGCGGACAGTGGCGAGGCCGCGCTGAAAGTCAGCTTTCTGGCTGAACTGGAAAGCCTCAGTGGCCGTCGCGCCCGCCCCCGGCTGCCGGCCTTGCGCCAACAGGCACCGTTTGTGCTGATCTGGCTCTTACTGCTGCTCGCCTGTGCCCGCCCGCAATGGCTCGGTGAACCCCTGCCGCTGCCTGCAAGTGGCCGCGACCTGTTGCTGGCCGTGGATGTCTCCGGTTCCATGGACTACTCGGATATGACCTGGGAAGACCAGGAGGTCAGCCGCCTGACCTTGATCAAACACCTGCTCGGCGACTTTATCGACGGCCGCCAGGGTGATCGCGTCGGTTTGATCCTGTTTGGCAGCCGCGCCTACCTGCAATCCCCCCTGACCTTTGATCGGCAAACCGTGCTCACCTGGCTCAATGAGGCGCAAATCAATATCGCGGGCCCACAAACAGCCATCGGCGACGCCATTGGTCTGGCGGTCAAACGTTTGCGTGAACGCCCCGCGCAAAGCCGGGTGCTCATTCTTGTCACTGACGGTGCCAACAATGGCGGTGAAATTGACCCGATGACCGCTGCGCGCCTGGCGGCCGAGGAAGGCATCACCATCTACCCCATCGGTATCGGCGCCGACCCTGAGCAAGGCGGCGTACTCGGTATGCTTGGCTTCAACCCCGGCATCGACCTGGACGAGCCGAGCCTGCGTGCGATTGCCGATGCCACCGGCGGCGAATACTTCCGCGCCCGTGACAGCGACGAACTGCAAGCCATCGAAGCCACCCTGGATCGCCTGGAGCCCGTGGCACAAAAACCAACCCTGGCGCGTCCGACACTGCCACTCTATCCCTGGCCACTGGGCCTTGCCCTGGTAATGAGCCTGCTGCTGGTCAGCCAAACGCTCTGGCCAACGCTGCAACAGCGCGCGCGCAGCTGGCTGGCCACCGGGAATAAAGCACCATGAACGAACTGAGCAGCCTCTGGCCGCACTGGCAACGGCCCTTCTGGCTCGTCCTGCTCCCACTTCTGGGCGTGCTGCTGTGGAAACTCTGGCACCGCGAAAAACGCAGCGGGCGCTGGCAAGCCTTGCTGCCGAGCGCCTTCCAGGCGGCGCTGCTGACAGCCGGCAGTGGACGCAACAGCCGCCTGCCCTGGCTAGCCCTCGGTCTGGCCTGGTTACTTGCCGTGTTAGCGCTACTTGGACCGACTTGGCAACGTATCGAACAACACAACCCCAAACCGGCCGACCCGCTGGTGGTGCTGCTTGAGCTGACACCGGAGATGCTCGCCAGCGACGCCTCACCCAATCGCCTGGCCCAGGCCAAACGCAAACTGCTCGACCTGCTGGAACAGCGCCAGGATGCGCAAACCGCGATCATCGTCTATGCCGGCAGCGCGCACACCGTGGTGCCCCTGTCCGACGACCTGTCCACCAGTCGCAACCTGCTCGACGCGCTGAGTCCGGGGATCATGCCGGAGTCCGGCAAGCGCGCCGATCTGGCCGTGCTTAAGGCCCTGCAACTGCTCAAACAAGGCGCCCAAGGCAACGGCCGCTTACTGCTGCTGACCAGCACCCTCAGCGAAATCGAGCGCCAGGGCATTGCCCAGGCACTCGGCCGCCGTGGCGAACGCTTGCACATTCTCGGGATTGGCAGCACCCAGGGCGCGCCGATCATTCAGGAAGACGGCTCGTTCCTCAAGGATGCCCAAGGGGCCATTCTACTGCCGCGCCTGGACAGCTTCGGCCTCAAGCGGTTTGCCAGTGAACTGGGCGGCCGCTACCAGGGCCTCACGCTGAATGAGCAGGACTTGCGCAACCTCGGTCTGCTCGAAGCACCGCAACAGGTGCGCCGTGATGCCGAGCTGACACGCCTACAGGCCTGGGCAGACCAGAGCCACTGGCTGTTGCTGCCGCTGCTCTTACTCGCCGCCTGCGCCGCACGCCGCGGCTGGCTGCTGTGCCTGCCGCTGTTGCTGCTAGGCCTGCCGCAGAACAGCTATGCCTTTAGCTTTGAAGACCTCTGGTTACGTGCCGACCAGCAAGGCCAGCGCCTGCTCGACGCGCAACAGCCCGCAGAGGCCGCGCAACGCTTCAATGACCCACGCTGGCAAGGCTTAGCGCTTTATCAGGCGGGGGATTACCCCGCCGCGGCTGAACGTTTCGCCAACGGTGACACCGCCAGCGACCACTACAACCGTGGCAATGCCCTAGCGCGCAGTAATGAGCTGGAAGCCGCCATCGATGCCTATACCCAGGCGCTGGAGTTACAGCCTGATCTGGCTCAGGCGCAAAAAAATAAGGCGCTAGTGGAAAGACTGTTGCAGCAAAAGCAGCAGCAACAGGATCAGTCAGATGACTCGCAAGAATCCACTGACGCGCAGAATCCGCCGAGTGAGCCGCCGCAAACTGGCCAGCCCGAACACAATGCGCAGCAGCAGACCGAGCAAACGCCCGCCTCCCAGGGTGAGTCTCAGGAAGAACCTGCTGAACCGGGCCAAAAGCCCGCGCAACCCGTCCCTGACGACGGCATAGAAAAACCGCCTGCATCGCCCGCAGAAGACGACGGCGACAGCAATGAAGAACAAATCGCCAACGCCGAACCGACTCTCGACGGCGAACGTCGCCAGGCATTGGAACAATGGCTGCGGCAGATCCCCGACGATCCGGGTGAGTTGCTGCGGCGTAAATTCAGGCTGGAACAACAACAGCACCAGGAACAACTGCAATGAGCCGACTGCTCTGTACCCTTTTGCTTAGCCTGCTGACCCTAAACGTCAGCGCGCAGAGCCTGAACGCCACTGTCGACCGCACTCGCCTGAATGCCGGCGAGAGCGTCGAACTCACGCTTGAGTCCCAGGACACCACGCTATTCGGCAAACCCGACCTGCAGCCGCTCTATGAGTTGTTCGAGGTGCTCGGCACCCGCCAGGTCAATCGCCTGACCAATAATGGCAGTGCCGCGCAAGCCAGTACGCGCTGGATCATCACCCTCCAACCCAAGCACAGCGGCTATGTGGTGATACCACCGCTGAAACTTGCCCAGCTGCAAAGCACACCGATCACCCTGCACGTGCAGCAAGGCACGAGCGCCGCTGACAGCCGTTTAGCCCCGGTGTTTATCGATGCCAGCCTGGATCAGGAAAGCGTCTACGTGCAGGCGCAAACAGTGCTGACGCTGCGGATCTACCACTCTGTTTCACTTTACGATGACAGCAGCCTGAGCCCGCTCGAGATGCCCCAGGCCCGCGTTGAGCCGCTGGGTGAGCCGCGCACCTATGAGAAAGACATCAATGGCATACGCCATGGCGTGATCGAATTGCGCTACGCCATCTTCCCCCAAGAAAGCGGCGAGCTATTGATTCCCGCGCAAGCCTTTTCCGCCACGGCGGTTGATCGCGCCAGCAGCAATACCTACAACCCATTCGGCCCCCGGCCGGGCAAGGTGGTGCGGGTTAAGTCCCCAGAAATCCCACTGCAGGTGAAGGCCAAGCCGGCCAGCTATCCGCCCGACGCACCCTGGCTGCCAGCGCGCGCCGTGAGCCTAAGTGAAGTGTGGAGCCCGCAACCAGACGAGGCGAGAGTTGGCGACTCACTGACCCGCAGCCTGCTGCTCAAGGCCGAAGGGTTGGCCAGCGCACAATTACCGCCATTGCCCGCCACCCAGGTAAACGGCCTACGGCGCTACCCGGACCAGCCACAACTGGCCAATCAAGCCAGTGACAACGGACTGATAGGTAGCCGCGAAGAACGCGAAGCCTTGGTGGCCAATCGTGAAGGGATAATTGCCCTGCCGGCCATTGAAGTGCTGTGGTGGAACACCACAACCGATCAACTGGAGCGCAGCAATTTGCCAGCCCGCACCCTGCAGGTCGCCGCCAACCCGAACCTTGAGACGCTGGCGGTTGAAACCACACGACCTGGGCCCGTCAGCGTATCCACCGTACAACTCTGGCCTTGGCAGTTGAGCAGTGCGCTGCTGAGCCTGACCACCCTGCTCGGCTTTACCCTTTGGTGGCGTGCCCGCCGCCAGCCGGCCGTATTGCCGAACCAGCAAGCAGGCCCCAACCCACGCGATCTGCTCGACGAACTCAAGCGCACATGCCTGGCCAACGACACGCAAGCGACCCGCCATGCATTGGATGCCTGGGCCCGCCAACAGCCGGAAACCCTTGCTGATATGGCCGCGCGCTTTACCCCGCTGTCCGACGCCCTCGACGGCCTGAATGGCGCCCTGTACAGCGAAAGCGGCCAACACTGGCAGGGCCGTAACCTGTGGCTGGCGATCCGTAGCCTACCCGCCGCAGAAGACCTCGAAGGCACCGCCAGCCAAGACACCAGCGCCCTGCCACCGCTGTATCCGCGCTAGTCGCAATGCAATCCATCAGCCTGTGCGCAGCGCTTTTGTAGGGTGAGTGATGCAGAGCCGGAGTTGCGCAGCAACTGCGCAACCTATACGCCACGCAACCCACCGGCAGTTATCGACGCTCCTCACCTAATAGGCTATGCACGACCATGTAGGCGCGAAATTGTCCGCGAAGCGGCTGGCGTCGGCGCGATTCGTTGGCAAGCCCGCGCCGACAGAAGCCATTTGTAATCTACCCCGCTGGCAATAAAAAACCGCGACCCTTGGCTCTTTACAGCACAAAATTGTACTAAAACTCTGTGAGTGAGTGAATGATCGGCCTTCAGGCTAATTTGCTTTTTAGTACATGTACCATTAGGTGTACCACTCCCAGTTGGCGCAAGCCGCTGGGAGTTTTCTTTTTCAGGCGATCAGCTGCGTAATTGCATGGCCTCGACCATCCATTTGCATTAACGCGCGGTCAGGTGGCAACCGGCAGAAAAGTGCCAGAAGCGGTCGGTCAGCCCTAGGCGGCTCTCGTTTAAAACTAACCAGTCGGACGCGCCTAGGAAATCAGGGGTGGCTCATAGCGGCCTTTAGCCAGTAGACAATAGGGTTTGCGTCTCGTACCGTGTAGTCCGCAAACTTGGTGTCAGCCTTTCCTTACCCCTTGGTTGCCAGCGCTAAGTAAACACCTAAAAAGCGGGACTCATAAGCGGGCCACTAGGAAGCAGGTGATGCAAGCAATGCATTCAAAACGCCCGTACAAAATCGACACTCGTCCCGAGTTTTGGCGACTTTCAATGCGTTGCTGCCTATTGGCTGGGAGCATTGATGTCGCCTTTTTCTTTATTTTTCTTACGCTTGACTCCCCCATTCTGGCCTGGATAAACGTGATCAGCGTGGCCATGTATGTGAGCGCCTATCGTGCGTTCATCCATCGGCGTAATCGGCTTGGGTTCGTGTTGATTCAAACAGAAGTGCTAGTGCATGCAGGGCTTGGAACGGTGCTGGTAGGCTGGGAAAGTGGCTTTCACTATTATTTGCTGATGTTCATTCCCGCCCTGTTCGTAAGCACGCGTGCCCGCATCGCATGGATCCTCGCTGGACATCTGTGGATCTACTATGCAGGACTGTATGTACTCATGTGGTATGTGCAGCCTCTGCAACCCATCCCCTCTAGTGCCTTGCTGGGTGTGAATATTTTCAACCTGACTGTGGTGTTCTGCATGTTCAGCTACCTCGCGCTGTTCTATGCAATCATGGTAAGCCGCGCGCACACGAGCCTGTCGCGGATGGCAACGACAGACTCGCTGACCGGCCTGTTCAATCGCCGACAGATAATTGCCCTGACCGAGAAGGTGCTGGCACGCCACCATAGACGCCCCACCAACCTCACCTTGATGTTGATGGATATAGATCACTTCAAGCAGATCAATGATGAGTACGGACACGACATTGGTGATCGGGTACTCATTGCCGTGAGCCAACACCTGCAAAGCTCAATGCGCGAACAGGATTTTATTGGTCGCTGGGGCGGTGAAGAGTTTCTTGGGGTGTTGCCGGACACCGATCTTGAGGAGGCGGCGGAAAGCGCTGAGCGCCTACGCAAGGCAATCCAGGTGTTGGAGATTGACAGCGACGGCAAGAAAGTCTGCGTGACGCTGTCCATTGGCATCACCCAATACCGTGCTGACGAGGTGCTCAGCAATACCATTGCTCGGGCCGATTGCGCGCTATACAAGGGCAAGTCATCTGGGCGAAACAGGGTAGAAGCAATTCAAGGCTGAACGCTCGCTTTTGGCCGGCTCCTGCCTTTTCCACCGGCAGTTACGGGTCGGTCGTGGCGTCTACGAAATCAGGGGCGATTCACATGCAAATGGGCGGTCGAGTCAGATGCAATTTCGCATTCAGCATCTCGGTTAGCCCAACCTGCCGGCCAAATGCCTTCGGCGGTAGCGCAACAGCTTCTCTTACCGCATCGGCATTCCCCACGAGGATCACCTGCATCTGCGCCCGCGTGACAGCTGTGTAGACGAAGGTGCGATCAAGCACCCGCGACTTTCGTACCGGCACGATCACTCGCTTAAACTGACTGCCCTGGCTTTTATGAACCGTGATCGCGAAAGCGTGATGCATCACATCCACATCGCTGTCGAGGACATAGTGCTCGACCCCCTCGTAGATGGCACGGCCCAAGGCGATTCGCATGTCGGGATTCTCATCGTCGCCCAGGTTGACCGTTTGTGGCCGGTCGAAAATATCAGTAAGTTTGCCCAGGCAGCCGTTTTGCAGGTTCCGATCCCAGTTGTTGGCGGTGTATAGCAGCAGATCGCCCTCGCAGAAGCCTGTGGCTTCGATCTCGCCGGTTTCCGGGTTGGTAGCCATCAGATGCCGCCCCTGGCCGGTGTAGCGCACATGGCAGGCCCGGTTCAGGGTCTCCACCCCGGCGAATTCGCATGAACGGGTGGCACCAAGAATCTGGGTATTGTCGCGATCCCGCTCGTACAGCTCGATAACGGTCGGGATGATCTGGTCGTCGGCGCAAGGTAGGAACACGACCTCGCCCGCTGCATCCGCTGAGAATGCCGGCCACCGCCCCTCGCGGATCGCTAAGGATGCCGCAGGAATGGCCGACTCCTTGGCCTGGCGCTTGACCTCGGTGAGCCGCGTAACCGGCATGCTCGAAAGATCGCACAGCACATGAAGTACAAGGCCCGCGCCAATCGGCGGAAGCTGATAAGGGTCGCCCACCAGGATCAAGTGGGTGCCGGCAGGCAGCTTGCAGACCAGCCGGTGGAAGGTCACCAGATCAAGCATTGAGGCTTCGTCGATAACGATGATTGGCGCAGGCCCCATTTCCTCGGCGCTGACACGTTTCAGGAAACCCGCAATGGTCGTGGCCTCCTGCTGGGTCGCTTCCATCATTCGGGCCGTTGCACGGCCCGAAAGGGCCATTTGGAAGCGGGGTCGGCCCAAGGTGTCAAGCGCTCGGTAAAGAGCCTTAAGCACCGTGGTTTTACCAACACCAGCACCGCCAGTGATTATGCTGAAGCGGTTTTCAAAGGAAGTCCTGACCGCTGCCCGCTGGGCGTCGTTCAGCGCAAAGGCCGGGATGCCCAAGTGCAACCGCTCTGTGCGCTCGAACTCGCCAATTACGGCGTCAATATCGGTCGGGAATAACGGCTGCTGAGTTTCGGGGTTACGCAACAGCTCGTGGATGAACTCGGCGCACTTACGCTCCATTAGGAAAGTGCCTGGCGCGTGCAGCATCAGGTCGCCGTTGGCGGTTTCGCGGCTGACGAACTGGCCGGTTTTATTCCCCTGAAGCAACGCCTTTGCCAGCGCCGCCTCGGGTGCCCGATAGGGCTTGACCAGCCGGCCAACTGTATCTTGCAGGTCATTCAGGGTGGCGCAGGTATGGCCTTTCTCGGCCACTCGGTACAACGCCTCTTCCAGTGCAGCGGCCAGCCTACGTGGGTCGTCCAGTGCAACGTGGAACTTGTCTCGGGCGATGCCGTCAACGCGCTGCCAACTGCCCTCGAAAGACAGCAGCCGGTAGGGGTCTTCGGTCAGGGCAGTGATAGTGTTCTTTTTGTGAAACTTGATGGCTTTGCGGGCCAGATCCAGCGGTATGTTGCATTCCTGTACGAAGCGCAGCGTCTTGGCGTCGCCATTCTCAGTCCATTTTTTGAACAGGGCGGCACGGACTTCAAGAGTCGGGATGAGCCCCTCGATGGCTGAGTGCTCTGCGCTATCAAGCACCTCATACAAGCGCTCACCCAATGTATCCCATAGCTTTGTGGCTTTTACTTCACCGATGCCTTTGGCATTGTCGGCCAGCCACTGAATCAATTGACTGCCAGAGGGACGAACTAGGCGAACATCCTGCGCCTCTACCTGGGTTTCCGACACGGTGAAGGAGCCATGGGTGCGCTGGATGGTATGCGCTTCGCCATAGACCTCGTAGATGCACCCAACAATGATATTCGCGGGCTCCGCAATGGCAGCCGGCACGCTGATTACCAGCGCACTGGCGCGGTCGTTGATGCCCGTCGTTAAGTCAATACGATGGCCGAATGCAATGCAGCCTTGGCGGCTTTTAGAGCGCATGCGAGTGATGCGAACGGTGGCTGTCAGTAGATTGGGCGCAGGAGCATTCATCGCGGCATCCGTCCGGTTTCTTCCATGAACGAGGACAGTAGCTTGTAGCGCTCAAGCATGGCTTTGGCATGAGCAAGTTCCGCTCGTAAGGCCGCGTTTTCCTGTTCTAGCGAGTTCAGGCGCTGGCCGTCCTGGCGGCGCGTATTGGCTTCGCGGTCGCGCATCGGCGACTCTTGGTGTGTTAGCTGAATTGCTTCGTTCAGCGGGGGCAGTACACCAGCACCCCTCAAGCGTTCCTCAAGCGTTTCCAGTGCGTTTTTAATCGAGGGGTTCTGCACCAGTGCGCTTTTGCCAAAAGCGCATTCAGCGGCGATTTCTGAGCGTTTTAGCTTGCCTCGGTGGACGTACTCACGAAAGTCATCGTCCGACTTCGATACCGACCAGGCGATGAATGCAGCCAGATTCTGTTCGGCTGCCTGCTGTCCGTTAGCCATGGTTAGACTTCCTTGAGAACCTTCTTAATGGCATTCACATAGCCATGTTTGTAAATCTCGCGTCTGTTTTCGTCCTTGACCTGGCCGGCAGCATTGACAGTCCACTCCCGCTGTTGGAAGAACTCATCCGAAACAGCTGCCTTCAGCGCATCGATCTCCATATCGTTGAGGTTCAGTGCGGGCAATAGCTGCACAGCACCGTTCTCTGAGGTCTGCTCGAATTGCCGCACCGGGCGCTTATCGACAATCAATTCGCTGTGCGCCTTGAGGATATTGAGTTCATTGCGGTAGCGGTTGCGCTCGGCAATGATCTGGCCAAAAAGCGCCCGCAATGCTGGGTCTGCGATCCGCTCAAGCAACTCGTTGTCCTTCGGAACCCGGTTTGCTTTGGCCAGCGGATTGATAGGGGCTTTCATCGACGCCCCGGCTTGGGCGGCCCACGCCTCAATGAGCTGACGGAAGACCTGCCCCGTCTTGTTACGAATGGTCTGGGCACTGGGGCCGCCCCGCCCGGCTGAAAGGCGCGCAATCTCTGCAATCGAGAAGTTGCGCTCGCCAGCGGCATACTGCGCCTTCAGCACGTCATTAAGCGCCGTCAGCGACTTGGCCTGCCGCGTTGAAGCCTGTTCCTTGAGGTCTTCAAAGATCGACTGAGCATCAATCATGGTTCAACTCCCGAACGGCTTTCGCGGAAGTGGCGATCAGATCGGACAGCTTGATCACCGGGCCTTGGTAGACCTCTTCAAGGGACTTGATGCCGTCTGGGAGCAGCTTCAGATGTTGGCCGGCTTCAATTACCCCGACGACGTAGCTGAAACCTTCCAGTTGGTCGTTGGGCGAGGCTTGGCGCGCCATCGCCCGCAGCATGGCGTTGCCGGCGATCAACTGCATGCGCTCGTCCATCTGCATGAAGACGGGGCTATAGCCATTGCGCATCAGCAAGTTGTTGAGCGCCCGCGAGCGTTTTTCGATGGCCGGCGTCTTGCGCAGGTCATCGGCCAGATCGGGGTAGATCTCGGCGTCTTCACAGATTTGCGCCAGTTGCAGCAACTCCGACCGGGTTTCGATGAAGCTGATCGGCTGATGGATGTCCTGCATGCTGCCCACGGCCACCAGTTTGGTGGCCTTGTCGTCTTCAGCGCGGCCTTCCTCGATGGCGATGAGGCGACCGATCAACTGGAAGCAGGCCACCAGATCCTTGGCATACTGGTCGGCGAGAACGATCTGCTTCTCGTAGCGCCGCTCGGCCTCCTGCAAATCATTCTGCTGGAGGAAGGGCCGGCCCTGTTCCGTGGCTATATAACGCGCATCGAGCAAGTCGTCCCGCGCCTGCTCATGTTCAATGGCCAGGTTGACGGCCAGGGACGCCTTGTAGCTGATGGTGTTGAAGTGCGCCCGCAACGCATCCAGATAGCGCGCATCGGTGACTAACCAGCGGCAGCGCACACAGTTCTCGGGGCCATTGGGGACGGGGCCGTATTGACTCCCGGCACTCCCCAAACTACGAATGAACTCGCCTCCGTTCCAGCAGCCACCGACGCTGCCCGATTCGTCAGACTTGGCGCTGTTGCCGCCGACCAGGCACAGGCCTACGTGGCGATGCTCCCAGCCGATGGGATTGCGGTTCGCCAACGCCGCTTGCAGCGAGGCTTCGTCACGGTAGGCAACCTTGCAGGTGATCTGGCGTAGGTCGGCATCGCGCAAGAAGGTGCGCAAGGTCTCGCCTTGGGCGGCATCCACCTTCACAGTCGCCGCATCCAGCGCCTGGGTCATCATGGCCGGCGTCGGCTTAGTGTAGTACAGCGTCATCAGCAGCCGCGAATGCCCGGCGAGCAGCTTGGACAGCACCGGCATGGGCACCTGGCCTTCCATCGCGTAACAGGTCAGCAGGGAAACCCGCAGGCTGTGCAGGGGGAACTCGGTGCCCTTTTTTTGGGAGCGGTAGTCGTCCGGGTACGGCTGCACGAAACGCAGCTGCGAGCCGTCGCTGAGCATCTGCCCGCGCGCCGCCACCCGGTCTTCCAAGGTACTTAGCAGGCGATACCAGAGCACACTGAGTTGCTGCGGCTGAAAAGGCTTGTCGCGCTCATGGCCCTTTGCGCTGGCATCGCGGAACAGGAAGCAGATGGCACCCATCTCGCGTTTTTGCTGTTCCGACTTGGGTCTGCCGAAATGCTTGGCTTCCAGTTCGGTGCAGGGCGTCGGCGAGTCAATCGGATTGTATTTCTCCTGCCAGTTGCG
>Ga0181597_10002895_pt1 | contig 18274 bp, 17 predicted proteins | sample 041ome_5_FD_148647 | JGI IMG/M metagenome (GOLD analysis project Ga0181597, IMG submission 148647) | Coastal salt marsh microbial communities from the Groves Creek Marsh, Skidaway Island, Georgia - 041403US metaG (spades assembly) | ecosystem: Environmental > Aquatic > Marine > Intertidal zone... | reverse complement strand
TCAAGTGCCCCATCGAAGTTATGGGTGAGGTGATGCAGAAGGCCATGGCTATGCGGCATGATGCTCCAGCTTCAATTCAATGACCGTGTTGCACTCAGCTCCTGCAACCGCCCAGGGTAAGAACACTACTTCGCACGCTGAATCAGACATGAAATCTGGCCATTGACCGTCCCGAATTGCTTTTGAGGCAGCAGGAATAGCAGATTCTTTCGCTTGTCGTTTTACTTCTGTCAGCTGTGTGCAGGGTATGTTCGGCGAGTCGCACAAGACGTGCAGAACAAGCCCAGCACCTATAGGCGGAAGCTGGAAAGGATCGCCAACAAGGATGAGGTGAGTTCCAGTCGGCAGCTTCTGTGTCAGCCTGTAAAACGTGACTAGGTCTAACATTGATGCTTCGTCTATGACGATGACAGGTTCATCGCCCAGCTCTTTTTCAGTGACATTTCGCAAGAAACCGGCAATTGTCAGGGCAGGTTCTTGAGTCGCCTCGATCATGCGAGCCGTTGCCCGGCCTGACAGTGCCATTTGAAATCTTGGTCTGCCCAGTGTGTCGAGCGCCTTGTACAAAGCCTTTAAAACTGTTGTTTTGCCGACCCCAGCGCCTCCCGTGATCACGCTGAAGCGGTTCTCGAATGATGTTTTTACAGCTGCTCTCTGGGCGTCGTTTAGTGCAAATTCAGGGATGCAGAGGTGTCTACGCTCATCTCGCTCGAATGATGCAATGACAGCATCAACATCCGTTGAAAATAGCGGCTTCTGAAGAACGCTGTTGTTTAGCAGCGATTTTATAAACTCAGCACTTTCTCGTTCCATCAGGTACATGCCTGGTGCATACAGCATGATTTCACCATCACTCGCTTCGCGAGTGATGAACTGGCCAGTCTCTTTGCCGTGCATCATCGCTTCCGCGAGCGCTTTTTCGCCGTTAAAGGGCTTGATGAGTTTACTAAAGCTGCTGATTAGGTCGCTCAGCGTATAGCAAGTATGACCCTGCTTTGATGCGTCGAAGAGGGACTCTTCAAGTGCTGCTGCAAGCCTACGCGTATCGTTCAGTGCGACATTGAATCTGTCTCTTGCGATTTCATCTACGCGCTGCCAGTGGCCCTCAAAACTAAGCAGCCTATAAGGATCATCAGTAAGCGCCCATACCGTGTTCTTTTTGTGAAATTTGATGGCTTTACGTGCGATATCAAGCGGAATGCTTTTTTCTTGTACAAAGCGCAGGGTCTTTGCATCGCCGTTTTTTAGCCATATCTCAAACAATCCGGTGCGTACATCTTCAGCCTGAATGACATCTTGAATTGCGGTGTGATCTTCGTTATCCAGCGCGTCATACAGTGGCTCGCCAAGCTTGTCCCACAACTTTGTTGCTTTGACTTCACCGATCCCTTTGGCATTACTTGAAATCCACTGAATTAGCTGACTTCCTGAGGGTCGCACGAGCCTGATGTCTTGAATGTCAATTTGCGTTTCAGATACTGCGTATGAGTCATGCACACGCTGTACTGTGCTTGATTCGCCGTAAATTTCGTAGATACCGCCGATTTCGATACTACTAACATCAATAATGGCCGACGAAGCACTGATTACTAATGCCTTAGATCTGTCGTTTAACCCGTTTTCCAGGTCAACTCGATGACAGAATGCGATGCATCCTTTCGAGTTTTTAGCGCGAATTCGCGTGACTCTAACCGTTGCGCTGATAAGCCTTGGAGCCTTTTCTGGAGCGTTCATCGCGGCATACGCCCGGTCTCAACCAGAAATTCGTTGATGAGCTTATGGCGATCAAGCAATGCTTTTGCTTGCTTCAGCTCTGCACGTAATGCGGCGTTCTCTTGTTCAAGGGAATTAAGTCTCGCACTGTCCATCCTGCGCTGATTAACTCCCGTGTCACGCTGCTGCGGTTCTTTGTTTGACGGTGTTGATATCGAAGGTAGTACGCCACGTTCACGCAAGCCGTCTTCAAGGCTCTCCAGCGCTTTTTTGATCGCAGGGTTCTGTACGAGTGCGCTGCGTGAGAAAAGACACTCTGAGGCGATTTCAGCGCGTTTCAGCTTGCCGTTATGGACATACTCTTTGAAGTCTTCGTCTGACTTCGAGCTTGCCCAGGTAGTAAAAGCTGCGAGGTTTTGTTCTGCGGCTTGCTGACCATTCGCCATGCGACTTCCCCCTACACCGACTTAAGTTTTGGTTTTGTTTTGATGCCTGCCTCTGCTAAAAGTCGTTTCAACTCTTGGTTTTCATTAATTAACTGAATCATTGACTCGTCAGTTTCTTGCATTCTTGATCGGGTGATTGATATATCAGCTTGTAAGGAATTGATCGTGTTCTGGTAGTCTTTAATCCTGATTGAGTTCCTTTTCTGATTGTCAAACAGGCCTGAGTCCATAAGGTGCATTAGTTGGTTGGTGTATGTTAAGTCTTTAAGTTGATTTAGCTCGTCACGCTGAGCTTTAGCTAGGTCAAGTAGCTCTGCACGAGACATGGCATCGATAGTAGAGTCATTGGTTTTAGGGGGTTTGGTACTGTAATCCCTTTTAGCATATTCATTTTCAAGGGCTGAGTTAATATTTTCAATATGCAAAGAAAATTCAGGGTAGTCGCGGCTATTTAAGTACGTTGAGTTTTTTCCAACGGCCTCTGACAATTTCCTAAGTGATATTTTTCTAGACCTTGTGCCGATATCTTCACCGGCCTCAATTTTTTCTCGAATAGCCAGTTCTTCATTTAATGCAATCCTAAACAACTGCTTGATTGTTTCGTTTTGAGTGCTGAGCCATGCTGGTTGCTGTGCAGGGTCAAGTGCCTTCAATGCTTTTTTGGGTATTTCAAACATCTCCGCCTTCTCCTTTATCGAACTCATTGATTGCAGCCATAGCCAACTTTATATTTTGCGTTTCAATGTCAGCTATCGCTGTAAGCCCTGCTTTCTTGAAACTTTCAGCATGTTCTTGGCTTTTCATTCCGATACGCATGATAGCGTCTCGATTATTTCCGAATGATAGTCTATTTGCACAGTTGCCGCAGAGGTTCCATCTGGCCTCTTCAGTTTTTGCTGTTCCTGTTGACTTATCAAAGCACTTGGCTTGCATTTTGGTTTCTTTACGAACTAAACATATTCCATACTCGTGTGGGTGAAGCTCTCCATCAAAGTCATTGATAATTTCTTCAATCGTCTGTGGATTTAGGAATTTAATGTTGCGAACTCGTTCCATAATCCATTGTCCGGTTGCGCCGAACATTTTTTCACCATCAGCGGTACGTTTAATCAGTTCTTTTATATAATCGCGTACAACGGTTGATCCACCCTTAAGAAGATCTGATAGTTCATTAATATCCTCGCTCTCTAGTCCTTCGTATATTTTCCTTCGTATGTAGTGATTCGTCATGAAACTTCCATAGTTGTGACGAAAGTGATCACGAATCGCAGAGAAAACATTTCCATCAAATCGACGCAAGGCAAACTCAGCAAATGTGTGCCTAAATTGATGTGGTGATATGTCTTCTGAATAACTAAACTCTTCACCGTATTTTTTTTCTATGTACTCAGCAAAGAGCTTCAGTCTAATTGGGATGTTTTGATAACTTCCATGGTAAATAGTTTTTTCTTTTGCATTGTTCCATTTAAACGTTGTTTGAATAAATATATTAATTTGATCGCTTTCAGGAAAAAGTTTAACGGATTTAATGGCGTCATAAGCTTCAGCTGCTAACCCGGCAATATGACGAACAGTTGAAATGCTGTGGTTTGTTTTCTTTATGTCGCTTTTAAATTTGTATTTACCGTCATTTCCTTTGATCAAGTCATCATCTTGAATTGAGTGAATTTCTGACCTTCGCGCACCAGTTACAGAGAAGAAAATTATTAATGCAGCAGCATGCAGCAAGCATGAAAAGTTTTCTATGTCGTAACCGTCAGTGAACGGAAATTCATGTAATTGCTTGTCAGGCTCAATTTCAAAAAAAACTTTGGCCTCAGCAATAAACTTTTTCATAAGTTGTGTTTTTTGTCGGGCAGCTGGTAGCTCCCACTTTCTATTTGAGGCTCTTACAATTTGATATAGGAAGGTAGATGATACAGGCTGGTTTTCTCGAAAAAATAATGTAAGGAATTCATACCAGCGCTTGTTAGGTGACCGAATTATTTCAATTGCTTCATCAATGTAAGTCATTGCAATTGGTAAAGGCACACTTCCATAGCTTCCTTCTGCAAGCCAGGTTGCCCAGTCATTTGCCTCTGATACGATTGGTTTTAAAGCCTCAAGTACGCTAGGGTAGGGCGGAACATCAGTGAAGCCATCTATATAAGAGCTACTCAAGTACCCTTGTGAAATCCTACTGATGAAATGCCATCTTTTCTCTATCGTTGAGTGTGCTGCAACACTGTTAAGAACAGATTTCCGATTTCTTATGGTTTTCGTTATAAGCGACAGCACTTCGTCTTGAGTAAATTCATGTAGGCGTTTAATTACGCCAATTTCGCCAATGGCATGTAATAGCCACCTTGCCTGATTCAAGTGGTCTTGATGATTTTTAATTATTAGGCGACCGTTTACTTCTGATTTTCCTCTTGACCGCATGTATTGCTTGAAGAGGATTAGATTCGCAGTCGTTACCAGCGGAACCTGCTCTGACCATCTAAACGTATTTTCTTCTAAGGTTGCTGGGTGAGTTACAGTCCATTCATCATCGCTAAGCCTGTTTATTTTTTGCAGGCTATCCGGCAAAAAAGTTTCGCCAATAATGTTCTCAGAGAAACCGTCAATTTTAAGATCTTCATAAATTTTCATTATTATTCCTTCACGCAATTAGATCTGGGAATGGAAACGCAGAATCCCCATAAAGCTCTTTTGCCTCACGTTTTGTCTTTGCATCAAACTCGTTTAGCATTGCTTGAAGAAACATCAGATGGGCAATAAGTCCTTTGGCTAGATCTTCGTTGCTTTCTACTACTTGCTCAAAAGATTTTTCGATGTGCTCTATGTAAGCAGTCATGAGCGCAGCTACGACAGGTGTTTTAGTGACAATGAATTCACCGTCTTTAAAGAGTATGCCCGTGGAATCAATTACGTAATCTTGGAGTTTTGACACTTGTAATAGCTGGTCTAGACTTTCTAGCTCTTCGGCCTGTGGTGTTGATAAACCCAGATGCAATGAAACCTCGCCAAGGGTTAAAAGCCTCGATTTGTTTTTCTTTTCAACAGATAATTCCATGGCAACAGCAATCATTTCATTGCCTACCATTTCTGCAAATTTACTTTCACTTTCCAGCTTTAATTTGTCTTTTGTTCTATTGATATAAACATCATGCCGTACTGCAACTGTGTGATTTGCTTTTTTCGCCTCAATTTTTTCTTGCGTTTCAAGATCGTCAGACTCGTAGTCTGAGCGCAGAAGCATGTTTTTACTGACGCTAATATCACTCATGCGCTTTGCTACTGGTTCAGTCTGAGCAATAAAAGCGGGGGATATTGCAATCTCAGAACCTGTTGCTTTTACGAAATTTCTAGTTGAGCCGCCACCGCGTGATTTTGTGCGCCCATTACTGAACATTGAAAAACCTAGCAGCTCGCAAAATTCGATACTTTTACTTTCCTTTATATGCTGATTTATTACGGTGTTTTCAGCGATGATGGCTAGAAACCCTAGATTCCTTTCTGTAGTTGGCTTTAATGCATAACTAGCAGTTTTTCCGATATCTGAGTCACTGTAACGCTCATGTTTATTTACCAATAATCCAGGCTGGAACGGAATAAAAGGAAGCAAGAACTGTTCATGTAATTCATTTTCATCGCGAACAAAAAAATTATCAATATATGCCTGCTCAGCATGGTTGCGATATTTCAAAAGTGATTTATGTATGGAATGATTGCTTTTGTATACTTCGCCAGATTTCTTTAGCTTTTCTGCGCTAATGGTTAATCCATTATTGCGGCCTTTAAAGCTTGTTGCCTCAACAATTGTAGTAATAGAGTTTTCTATTTTTCTGATGCTTGATAACGTCATTAAATTCAAGTTGGATGCTTGATGTCGATCAGAGGCCAATAGCCATGCGGTTGAAATCTGCATTTCAAATGACGGTGAAACCAAAGCGGTAATAGGCGGCAATTGGGGTATCTTTACATAACTTATTTTTTCATTGATGATCAGGGTGCTTAAATATTTATTTCTTTCTTCACTGCTTATTGGTTTACTGAAGCGAAGAAATTCATTATTTATGTCATATTCCATATTCAACGAATCGCTTTCGTATCGACACATCCTAAAAGCCACATAAACAAGGTCTTTCAAAAGTTCAGAGTCGATAGTATTAGCAGCTTTCACCCATATCAAAGGGCAAATTATCCTTTCTTCAGAGGACAGGCTGCCTCGCTTTTTAATTTCCCTTTCAATAATTGATGCTTTCTTTATGTGTCGAGACTTTTGATGAAAGAAGCTGTCGGCAGCGAATTTATTGATTTCTTCACGTATTACTTCGTATTCAATTGGAAGCTTTTCTTTAAATTGCTGGATAACGGATGACCACTCCTGTATGTACCAGCAGCAGAAAAAACGAAGAGAGGCGAACAACTCTCTATTTTTGTGGTTCAGAGTTGTTAGTTGCTCTAGTGTCTTTTGCGGTTCTGAGCGCTGCCAGCGTAATGATGGCCAAATTTGTTTGAATTTTGCAACGGCTCGTAATTCATCACTTGAAAATTCGACGTCACTCACTTTTCTTTTCAGTATTCTTTCAAGCGCAGCAGTTATAGTAAGGTTGTGGGCTCGCGCTTCAGTCTCTGAATCTGATTTTTCTTTAATCGCTTTGAGCCAGTAACTTCCAACAGTATCAGGAACATAGTCAAAGCCAGCCAGCGCCTTATCAAATAGCATGGTTAATGTTTTTGCATATTTTGAAAGAACTGAGGTTGACCTGTTTTGTGCTGAGTGCCAGGGTGAGTTAAAATATTTCACAAGAGCTTTAATAAGAGGGTCTTTTTGTAACCGCTGTGGTACATCGACTTTAATGTCTTTGTTAAGGCGTATAAATGAAAGTGTAAATGTAGGCGCGATAACATCTGGAATGCTATCTGCAAGCTCACTGAGCGTAGAAATCTTATTCATATCACTCATGGTCTACATTCGCTCGCCTGTTAGCTTTTCTGATTTCCTGTTCGGTTTCATTCTGCTCATCGACGTCGCCATGAATAAGCGCATTAAAATGGACATAAATGAGGGTCGTTGCATCATTTGTGTGACCAAGTCGCTCATTGAGCAGTCGTCGTGGCTGACCGTTCTCTTTCAACCACTGAGCAAGATTCGTTGCATATGAGTGTCGCAACGAGTGATAGCTTCTTTGTTTTTTCTGCCTCCAGGCTTCAGATGACTTAGCATCAGATGCGGCGATAAGTTTTATGGCGTCTGAAAATGTATCCGACGCAAGCCTTTCATGTAAGGCTTCGCCGTCTGCTTTACAGATAAGAAGGTCGCCAGGGACATTCTTTCTTGTACCATCAATAAAACGTAAAATTTGGTTTTTCAGGCTTTCAGGCACATAGATTTCTCGCGCCTTACCACCACTTGACCCTTTACCTATAATTGTTATGTGAAAGCCTTTTTGGTTTTGCCCTTTAGCTTTATCAATCGATTTCTTGATTTTTTTTATTAGTAGGTTTGAGGCGGAGACTGTCTCCGATGCCCTTAGTCCAGAGTAATAGCCGAGCTTAAAGACGATTTCATCACGCTCATTTTCATAATAACCTTTCCGTGGATTATATGAGAGCAGCTCTATAAACTCTGATTCAGGTATGTACTGTTCTGGTAAATTGTAGGGGTCTAAGCTGTTTTTTTGCGCTTCGACCAGTTTCATTTTTTGCATTACTTGATGAGACATTTGCCAACTAAATACTGGTTTATCTAGAACCCAGCCATAATCCCAACAAAAATCGTAGAAGCCTTTAAGGCGTGTTATATATTGATTGATAGTGTTTTCTTTAACCTTTTTATGGCCGCACAGAATAAGCTCTAGGTATGCTCTCATCTGTTTATCAGTAAGCGTCTCGAATCCTTCGATGTTAGGGTCGTCATCTATAGTGTTCAAGAAGGATACAAGTGTTGATGCGTAGGATTTTACTGAGTTAAGGCGAAGGCCTGAGTCCCTTGTTAAAGAGAATAGGTAGGCGCATGCGGCAGGCATGATGGTGTGCGTTGTTTTGTTTGCGATGACGTAGGTCGTCAGTCCATGACTACCATAAGGGACGGTGACTTTTCTCTTAATGAGCTGTTCTGGCATGACGCACTCCTTTCCATACTTACAGTATGCATACAACGCGGTGACACGCAATATATTTTTTGTGTTGTTGTAAAAAATATATCATTTGTCGTGTGTTGTTTTTTAGCATTGCTTTGGTGCTATAATTCCTACTACAACGCTTGGTTATTATCTGCCGTGGAGGGATGTTAATATGTACACGCGATATCACTGCTCGGTCCTCGCGGAAGATGCCATCAAGGCAGCCGTACGCGACTACAAGCAGAAGAAAGGCTTGCTCTAAGGAGGTTTGTCGATGGCTATCAGCATGACCGAAGCAGCGGCTCAACATGTGCGTCGTTCGCTTGATGGGCGTGGCAAGGGTGAGGGCATCCGTTTGGCTGTTCGCACCACGGGCTGCTCAGGCTTGGCCTATGTGCTGGAGTTTGTCGATGAGACTGCTAGCGAAGATCAGGTGTTCGAGAGCTTTGGGGTCAAGGTGATCATTGACCCAAAAAGCTTGGTTTATCTCGATGGCACAGAACTCGACTTCGTTAAAGAAGGGTTGAACGAAGGCTTCAAGTTCAACAACCCCAACGTGCGTGGCGAATGTGGCTGCGGCGAAAGCTTCAACATCTGAGGCGCCCGTGGGTACTCCTTGTCACTTTGCTTTGTTCGATCTAAAGCCTGGTTTTCGTTTGGATCTTGAGTTGCTGGCCAGCCGCTATCGCGAGCTGGCGCGGCATGTCCATCCGGACCGTTTTGCCGATGCTTCCGAGCGCGAACAGCGCGTGGCGCTGGAGCAGTCTGCCAGCCTTAACGAAGCCTATCGAACGCTGAAAAATCCACCGCAGCGCGCGCGCTACCTGCTCGCGCTGAGTGGGCCTGAATTGCCGCTGGAAGTGACCGTGCAAGACCCGAGCTTCCTGTTGCAGCAGATGCAGTGGCGCGAAGAGCTGGAAGATCTGCATGACAGTGCAGACCTGTCTGGGGTTGCGCAATTCAAGCGGCGGTTGAAAGTCGCTCAGGATGAGCTGAATGAAAGTTTTGCCGTTTGTTGGGACGATGCCTCGCGGCGTGAAGAGGCCGAGCGCCTGATGCGCCGCATGCAGTTTCTCGACAAGCTCTCTCACGAGGTTCGCCAGCTGGAAGAGCGCCTCGACGATTAACGCTGGTGCGCCGCACCCGATACCTAAGCATTGATTACTCATGGCCTTACTGCAGATCGCTGAACCCGGACAAAGCCCTCAGCCCCACCAGCGCAGGCTGGCGGTGGGGATTGATCTGGGTACCACCAATTCGCTAGTCGCCGCTGTGCGTAGCGGGCTCTCTGAACCTCTGGCTGATGCCGCAGGGCAGGTCATTCTGCCGTCCGCGGTGCGCTACCACGCTGATCGTGTTGAGGTTGGCGAGGATGCCAGGGCGGCAGCTTCGGGCGACCCGTTGAATACCGTGCTGTCAGTCAAGCGCCTGATGGGGCGTGGCTTGGCCGACGTTAAGCAGCTGGGTGAGCAGTTGCCTTACCGCTTTGTCGGTGGTGAGTCGCACATGCCGTTTATTGAAACGGTGCAGGGGCCGAAAAGTCCGGTCGAAGTTTCCGCCGAGATTCTCAAAGTGCTGCGTCAGCGCGCCGAGGCGACGCTGGGTGGCGAACTGGTCGGTGCGGTGATCACCGTGCCGGCCTATTTTGATGACTCGCAGCGCCAGGCCACTAAAGACGCGGCGCGTCTGGCAGGGCTGAATGTCCTGCGTTTGCTCAACGAGCCGACTGCGGCGGCAGTTGCCTATGGGCTCGACCAGCACGCTGAAGGCGTGGTGGCGATTTATGACCTGGGCGGCGGTACCTTCGATATTTCCGTGCTGCGCCTGACCGGTGGTGTGTTTGAAGTGCTCGCCACGGGCGGTGATAGTGCGCTGGGTGGTGATGACTTCGACTACGCCATTGCCAGCTGGATTGTGCAGCAGGCGGGCGTGTCGGAAGACCTGGATCCGGGTCAGCAACGCTTGTTACTACAGACCGCCTGTGCAGCCAAGGAAGCGTTGACCAATAACGCGACTACCACGCTCAGCTATGCCGGCTGGCAAGGTGTGCTGAGTCGCGAGCAGCTTGATGCGCTGATTGAACCGATGGTTGCGCGCAGCCTTAAAGCATGCCGCCGTGCGGTGCGTGATGCGGGTATTGAACTGGAAGAAGTCGAAGCGGTGGTCATGGTCGGTGGTTCGACCCGCGTACCGCGCGTGCGCCAGGCCGTCGCCGAATTATTCTCCCGTGAGCCGCTGGCCGATATCGATCCCGATCAAGTGGTGGCCATTGGTGCTGCTATTCAAGCGGATGCTCTGGCGGGCAATAAGCGCGGTGACGGTGAAGAACTGCTGCTGTTGGACGTGATTCCGCTATCGCTGGGGCTGGAGACCATGGGCGGGCTGATGGAAAAGGTGATTCCGCGCAACACCACCATTCCCGTAGCGCGCGCCCAGGACTTCACCACCTACAAAGATGGCCAAACAGCCATGATGATCCATGTGCTGCAGGGTGAGCGCGAGCTGATCAGTGACTGCCGCTCCCTGGCACGCTTCGAGTTGCGCGGTATTCCGCCGATGGTGGCCGGTGCGGCGAAAATTCGTGTGACTTTTCAGGTCGATGCTGACGGCTTGCTCAGTGTGTCAGCCCTTGAGTTGGCGTCGGGTGTTGAGGCGAGTATCCAGGTCAAGCCGTCTTACGGTCTGACGGATGGCGAGATTGCCCGCATGCTGCAGGATTCGTTCAAAAACGCCAGCGACGACAAAGTGGCGCGCGTACTGCGCGAGCAACAAGTCGATGCCCAGCGTTTGCTGGAGGCGGTGGAGGCCGCTTTGTTGGCGGATGGTGAGCGCTTGCTGGATGCTGATGAACGCGTGGCCATCGAGGCGCAGATGCAGCAATTACGCGACTGCATGGCGGCCAACGATGGTCTGGCCATTGAGCAGCAAACCAAGCGATTGACCCAGATAACTGATGCCTTTGCGGCGCGTCGTTTGGATGCCACGGTCAAAGCCTCGCTGGCTGGCCGTAGTCTTGATGAGATTGAGGAATAAGCATGCCGCAGATTATCTTTCTGCCCCACGCTGTACTGTGCCCAGAAGGTTTGGTGGTTGAAGTGGCGCCCGGCACGTCGGTGCTTGAAGTGGCGCATGAGCATCATATCGAGATCGAAAGTGCCTGCGGGGGCGTCTGTGCCTGCACCACGTGTCATTGCATTATCCGTGAAGGCTTTGATTCGCTGGCTGAGGCGGATGAGTTGGAAGAAGACATGCTCGACAAGGCTTGGGGCTTGGAGGCGCAATCACGGCTGTCCTGCCAGGCCATCGTGGGTGATGAAGATATCACTGTCGAAATTCCTAAATACTCGCTCAATCATGCCGCAGAAGCGCCGCACTGATTCAAGGAGCTGTTATGACGCTGAAATGGGCTGATGTTCTGGAAATCGCTATTCAGTTGGCTGAGTCCAAGCCGGATGTCGATCCGCGTTACGTTAATTTTGTCGATTTGCATAAATGGATTCTGGCGCTGCCCGAATTCAGCGACGATCCGACTCGCGGTGGCGAGAAGGTGCTGGAAGCCGTTCAGGCTGCCTGGATCGAAGAGGCTGACTGAGTCGCCCTGTACGCTGTTAGGCAATCCCAATAAACCCGCGTATAATTCGCGGGTTTAATTTTTCGCTTTAACCACTGTTTCTGGAGTTTCACATGGCTGTTCAACGCACTTTCTCCATCATCAAGCCTGACGCTGTTGCTAAAAACGTTATCGGCGAAATCACCAGCCGTTTCGAAAAAGCCGGCCTGCGCGTCGTCGCTTCGAAAATGCTTCAGCTGTCTGAGCGCGAAGCTGCTGGTTTCTACGCTGAGCACAGCGAGCGTGGCTTCTTCAAAGACCTGGTTGCTTTCATGACTTCCGGCCCCGTTATCGTTCAGGTTCTGGAAGGCGAAAACGCTGTTCTGGCTAACCGTGATCTGATGGGCGCTACCAACCCTAAAGAAGCTGCTGCCGGCACTATCCGTGCTGATTTCGCCGTTTCCATCGACGAAAACGCTGTCCACGGTTCGGACTCCGAAGCTTCTGCTGCTCGCGAAATCGCTTACTTCTTTGCGTCCACTGAAGTTTGCGCTCGTATTCGCTAAGCGAATTGAGTGAGGGTGAAGCCATGATCGCATTGACCGGTAAAACTAATCTGTTGGGTCTGACCCAGGCAGAAATGGAACAATTCTTCGAACAAATCGGGGAAAAACGTTTCCGCGCCGGTCAGTTGATGAAGTGGATTCACCACTTTGGCGTCGATGACTTCGATGCCATGAGTAATGTCAGCAAGGCCTTGCGCGAAAAGCTCAAGGCCTGTGCTGAAATCCGCGGCCCGGAAGTGGTCAGCGAAGATATTTCCACTGATGGCACGCGCAAGTGGGTAGTGCGGGTGGCGTCAGGTAGCTGTGTTGAAACTGTTTATATACCCCAGGGCACGCGCGGCACTTTGTGTGTTTCGTCGCAGGCCGGTTGTGCGCTGGATTGCAGTTTCTGTTCGACCGGTAAGCAAGGCTTTAACAGTGACCTTACTGCTGCGGAAATCATCGGTCAGGTGTGGATTGCCAATAAGTCGTTTGGCAGTGTGCCGGCGAAGATTGACCGGGCGATCACCAACGTGGTGATGATGGGCATGGGCGAACCGTTGTTGAATTTTGACAATGTGGTCGCTGCCATGAAACTCATGATGGATGACCTCGGCTATGGCATCTCCAAGCGCAAGGTGACGTTGTCCACCTCGGGCGTAGTGCCGATGATAGATAAGCTGGGTGAGGTCATCGACGTGTCGTTGGCGCTGTCGCTGCATGCACCCAATGATGAGCTGCGCAGCCAATTGGTGCCGATCAACAAGAAGTACCCGCTGGAAATGCTTTTGGCAGCCTGTAAGCGTTATGTTTCTCGGCTGGGTGAGAAGCGCGTGCTGACCATCGAGTACACCCTGCTTAAGGATGTAAACGATAAGATTGAGCACGCTGAGGAAATGATCGCACTTCTCAAAGATGTGCCTTGCAAGATCAACCTGATTCCGTTTAATCCCTTCCCTCACTCGGGGTACGAGCGGCCTAGCAATAATGCGATCCGCCGTTTCCAAGACCTGCTGCATAAAGCCGGGCACAATGTCACCGTGCGTACCACGCGCGGTGAGGACATTGACGCAGCCTGTGGCCAATTGGTTGGCCAGGTCATGGACCGTACCCGCCGTAGTGAACGTTATATCGCTGTGCGTGAATTGAGTAGCGAGGCCGAAACGCCGAGTGCCGCCGCCAATCGAACCTAAGGGGAGGATACCCATGACCTTGCGACCCGCGTTATTGCTGTTGGCCGCTAGTCTGTTAGCCGGTTGTGTCACAACCGGTACTGTTGATCCGATGAAAACCGGCAAGGGCCGTGAAGAAGCGCGGGATGCCTATGTACAACTGGGCATCGGCTACCTGCAACAAGGTCAAACCGAGCGCGCCAAGGTGCCGCTGAAAAAAGCCTTGGAGCTCGACTCGTCGAATGCCGATGCGCATGCCGCACTGGCGTTAGTGTTCCAGATAGAAATGGAGCCCAAGCTGGCCGATGAGCACTTTCGCAAGGCCATTTCGCAGCGTCGTGATGATGCGCGCTTACTGAACAACTACGGCAGCTTTCTGTATGAGCAGCAGCGTTACCAGGAAGCACTGGAGCGCTATACCGAAGCCGCTCAGGACAACCTTTATCCCGAGCGTTCGCGGGTGTTCGAAAACCTCGGTTTGACTTCATTGCAGCTGCAGCAGCGTGAGCAGGCCAAGGCTTATTTTGAACGCTCACTGCGTTTGAATAGCCGCCAGCCGCGGGCGTTGATGGAGATGGCGCAGTTGTCCTACGAGGACAAACAATACGTGCCTGCTCGTAGCTATTACGAAGCCTATATGTCCTTGGCACCGCAGAATGCCCGCAGCCTATTGTTAGGCGTGCGTTTGGCGAAGATTTTCGAGGAGCGCGACAATGCCGCGAGTCTCGGTTTGCAGTTGAAGCGACTTTATCCGGGCACGCCGGAATATCAGCAATACCTGTCGGAGCAATGATGAAAGCGGCGCATCCTGAAGGGCTAGCAGTTCCCCGTATCAATCCGGGTGAGACGTTGCGCGAGGCTCGCGAGAGCCGTGGTTGGGCCGTGGCAGAGGTCGCTGCGCAGTTGAATTTGACCTCGCAACGCTTGAGTCAGATTGAGCAAGGTGCCTTCGACAAGTTACCAGGGCATACCTTTGCGCGTGGTTATGTGCGCGCTTACGCCAAGTTGTTGGAGCTTGATCAGAATCGTCTGGTGATGGAGTTCGATCAATTCACCGGTAGCGATGCCGCAGGCAGCAGCGTACACAGTCTGGGGCGCATTGAAGGGCCGGTGAGCTACTCGCAGCGTATTTTGCGCATGGTCAGTTTTGTGTTGTTGCTTGCCCTGGCTGGCTTGAGTTTCTTCTGGTGGCAGGAAAAGACTGAACGCCAGGCTGAAGACCTTGCCACTCAAAGCCTTGAGCATGTTGAAGTAGACGGCGCTGACGGCACCACACAGATTCATCCTTTGGATGAGCCCGAGGATCAGGCCGTGGAAGCGGCCCAGATGGAGGCTGAAACAGTTTTGCCGCTGCCGTCTGAAGATACTCCCGCCTTACCAGAGCCTGGCGTTGCTGAAACGCCCAGCGAGAATGTGCCGGTGCAAGAGTCGCTTCCGCCAGTCGCCGCCGCTGCCGCTCCGGTCACTGTAGAGGCATTGCCTGCTGTATCCGCTGAACCTGCGCCTACGCCGGTTCAGGCTGGTGCGGGCGAAGCCGTGGTCAGTTTGACCTTTATTGCAGATTGCTGGACGCAGCTAACCGATGCTAATGGCAAGGTGCTGTTCAGCGCCCTCAAGCGTAAGGGCGACAGCCTGCAGTTGACGGGTAAGGCACCTCTGGAACTGCGCCTGGGCTATGCCCGTGGTGCGCAGGTCAGCCTCAATGGCAGCCCGGTTGATGTGGCGCCTTTTATCTCTGGTGAGACCGCGCGTCTGAAGTTGGGTGGGCAGTAACATGCATGGTGAATCTCCAATTAAACGTCGTATTTCACGCCAAATCTGGGTCGGTTCGGTGCCGGTTGGCGGCGATGCGCCGATAGCCGTGCAGAGCATGACCAACAGCGATACCAACGATGTGGCCGCGACCGTGGCGCAGATTCGTCGCCTGGAAGATGCCGGCGCGGACATTGTGCGGGTTTCGGTGCCGGATATGGATGCAGCCGAGGCCTTCGGCCGGATCAAGCAGCAGGTCAAGGTACCGCTGGTGGCTGATATCCACTTCGATTACCAGATCGCCTTGCGTGTGGCAGAACTCGGAGTTGATTGTCTGCGCATCAATCCGGGCAACATCGGCCGTGAAGACCGTGTGCGTGCGGTGGTTGAGGCCGCGCGTGATCGAGGCATCCCGATTCGCATTGGGGTCAATGCGGGCTCGCTGGAAAAAGACCTGCAGAAGAAATATGGCGAACCGACGCCCGAGGCCTTGGTCGAGTCGGCATTGCGCCATGTCGAGCACCTCGATCGCCTGAACTTCCCCGACTTCAAGGTCAGCGTAAAGGCTTCCGACGTGTTTATGGCCGTGGAAGCCTACCGACTGCTGGCCAAGCAAATCGAGCAGCCGTTGCATTTGGGGATTACCGAAGCAGGCGGCCTGCGCTCCGGTACAGTCAAATCCGCGGTAGGCCTGGGCATGCTGTTGGCCGAAGGTATTGGCGACACTATCCGCATTTCCTTGGCCGCTGATCCTGTTGAAGAGATCAAGGTTGGCTACGACATCCTCAAATCGCTGCGCCTGCGTTCCCGTGGCATCAATTTTATCGCCTGCCCAAGTTGCTCGCGGCAGAACTTCGATGTGGTGAAAACCATGAACGAGCTGGAGCAGCGCGTCGAAGACCTACTGGTGCCGCTGGATGTGGCGGTGATCGGTTGTGTGGTCAACGGTCCCGGTGAAGCCAAAGAGGCGCATATCGGCCTGACTGGCGGCTCGCCTAACCTGATTTATATCGATGGCAAGCCGGCGCTCAAACTGGGTAATAACAACCTGGTCGATGAGCTGGAAAAGCTGATCCGCCAGAAAGCGGCCGACAAGGTCGCCGCTGACGCCGCCGTTATCGTGCGTAGCTAACACCGTTAAGGAATTGAATTGAGCAAGCCCCTGCAAGCCATCCGTGGCATGAACGATATCCTGCCCGAGCAGACTCCGCTTTGGCGCTACTTCGAAGGCACTGTGGCCAATCTGCTGGATGGCTATGGCTATCGGCAGATACGTATGCCGATCGTCGAGTTCACCGAGCTGTTCAAGCGCTCCATCGGCGAAGTCACCGATATCGTTGAAAAAGAGATGTACACCTTCGACGACCGCAATGGTGATTCCCTGACCCTGCGCCCGGAAGGCACTGCGGCGTGCGTGCGCGCGGTACTTGAGCATGGCCTGTCCGGCGGCGGGCAAACCCAGAAGCTTTGGTACATCGGCCCGATGTTCCGTCACGAGCGGCCGCAGAAAGGTCGTTATCGCCAGTTTCATCAGATTGGCGTGGAAGTGTTCAATATTGACGGCCCGGACATCGATGCTGAGTTGATCGTCTTGACCTGGCGCCTTTGGGGCCTGCTGGGTATTCGTGATGCGGTGAAGCTTGAGCTCAACAGCCTCGGCACCAGTGCAGCCCGTGCGGTGTACCGGGATGCGTTGGTCGAGTTTCTCTCGGCGCATGCCGATCAGCTGGATGAAGACAGCCGCCGCCGTATGGGCAGCAATCCACTGCGTGTACTCGACAGCAAATCGCCAGAAACCCAGGCGGTATTGGTTAATGCGCCGAAACTGGCGGATTACCTTGATGAAGAGTCGCGGCTGCATTTCGAAGGGCTGAAGGCCCGTCTGGATGCTGCGGGCGTGCCGTACGTAATCAACCCCAAGCTGGTGCGCGGCCTGGATTACTACAGCAAAACCGTATTCGAGTGGGTCACCGATCAGCTCGGTTCTCAGGGTACCGTTTGTGCTGGTGGCCGTTACGATGGCCTGGTTGAGCAGATGGGCGGTAAGCCGACGCCGGGCGTGGGTTTTGCCATGGGCATCGAACGCTTGGTGCTGTTGCTCGAAACTCTAGGTAAAGTACCGGCTGAAATCGCCCGCACGGTTGACGTTTACCTGTGTGCTTTCGGTGAGGCGGCTGAATTGGCCGCTTTGGCCTTAAGCGAGCGTCTGCGTGATCAGTTGCCAGGCTTGCGTCTGCAAGTGAATGCCGGGGCCGGTAGCTTCAAGAGTCAGTTCAAGAAAGCCGACAAAAGCGGCGCGTTGTACGCCTTGATCTTGGGTGAAGACGAATTGGCCCAGCAAGTGGTAGGTTGCAAGCCGTTGCGTGGTCAGGGCGAGCAGCAAAGTATTGCGTGGTCGGCATTGGCCGATCATCTGGCGAACTGCGCCAATCAGGCCTGAGCGTCTGTTTAGTGATTTAGCGAAAAGGAGTGTTGGGGTGGTTTCGCGTACTGATGATGAAGATCTGGCGGTAATCAAGGACTGGTGGCAGCAAAATGGTATGCCATTGCTGACTGGCGTTGTGCTGGCGTTGGCGGTGGTGTTCGGCTGGCAGGGTTGGCAGAAGTACCAGAGCAATCAGGCGCAAGGCGCTTCATTGGTGTATCAACAGCTGCTTGAGGCTGCTTTGGACCCTAGTGGCAAGCCGGATGCCGGTAAAGTTGCAGCGCTGGCTCACACCCTGAAAAGTGATTACGCCGGGACTCATTACGCCCAGTACGGCAGCCTGTTCGTCGCCAAAGTAGCTGTTGAAGCGGGCAAGCTGGACGACGCCGCTAGCGAGCTGCAGGCGATTGTTGATAAGCCGGCTGATGACAGCCTGGCTGAGTTGGCCCGTCAGCGTCTGGCGCGCGTGTTGGCCGCTCAGGATAAGGCTGACGATGCGCTGAAGCTGCTGGATGCCAAGGTTGCGCCGGCCTTTATCGCCAGCCGTGAAGAGCTCAAGGG
>Ga0181597_10002893_pt1 | contig 18280 bp, 17 predicted proteins | sample 041ome_5_FD_148647 | JGI IMG/M metagenome (GOLD analysis project Ga0181597, IMG submission 148647) | Coastal salt marsh microbial communities from the Groves Creek Marsh, Skidaway Island, Georgia - 041403US metaG (spades assembly) | ecosystem: Environmental > Aquatic > Marine > Intertidal zone... | reverse complement strand
CACCAGGTGCGACTCTCATCGTGGCGCGGGGCATGCCTCATACAGACGCCGGATAGATTTAAGCAAGCCAAACACCCATCGCTGATCAGTATTGCAAAAATGGGGGTGACCATAGATTTTTTGTGGCTTGGTGAATCAATCCACGTCAGGCGAAGTGACCACCCGCTTGCGCTCAGGGAAGAACAAGCGCTCCAGCTCAACCCCAGGATTGTCGGCGCGCATAAACGCCTCGCCCACCAGGAAGGCATAGACCTCGCTGATCTCCATCAACTCGACATCAGCGCGATTGAGAATACCGCTCTCAGTCACCACCAAGCGGTCACGCGGAATCCGTGGCAGCAGATCAAGGGTGGTCTCCAAGTTGAGCTCGAAGGTGTGCAGGTTACGGTTGTTAATGCCCACCAGCGGCGTATCCAGCGTCTTCAGCGCACGCTCCAACTCATCGCCGTCATGCACTTCCACCAGCACATCCAAATCAAAGGCTTTGGCCGTGGCGGCCAGTTCGGCCATCTGCGCATCGTCCAGGGCTGAAACGATCAGCAGCACGCAATCGGCACCGAGCGCGCGCGCCTCGACGATCTGGTACGGGTCGATCATAAAGTCTTTGCGGATCACCGGCAGTGAGCAGGCCGAGCGGGCTTCTTGCAGATAACGATCGGCGCCCTGAAAGAAATCGATATCCGTGAGCACCGACAGACAGGTGGCGCCACCGCTCTGATAACTCTGGGCAAGCTCCGCCGGCACGAAGTGCTCGCGTAGCACACCCTTGCTCGGCGACGCTTTCTTGATTTCGGCGATCACCGCGGGTTGCTTGCGCTTAGCCTGGGCCATTAAGGCCTGAGCAAAACCGCGCACGGGATCGGCGCTGCGCGCCTGCTGCTCAAGCTCGGCGAGACTGATGATGGCGCGACGGGCGGCCACTTCCTCAGCCTTGCGAGCAAGAATCTTCTCCAGAACAGTTGGAATACTCACCCGGCATTCTCCTCGTTGAATACGGCGGTAAAGGACACCAACTCCTGCAACTTCTCCCAGGCCAACCCTGTGTGCAAAGCATCGTGAGCCAGCGCTACACCTTCTTTCAGGCTAGTCGCCAGATCTGCCGCATACAACGCCGCACCGGCATTCAGCGCGATCATGTCCGCGGCCTTTTGCCCGGCGTCAGTTTTACGCTTGCTCAGCGCGTCACGGATCAGCGCTAACGAAGCCTCCGGGCTTTCCACGGCCAAACCGATCAGGCTCTGGCTCTTTAGGCCGAGGTCTTCCGGCAGCACTTCATACTCGCTGATCACCCCATCCTTCAACTCGGCCACATGGGTCGCAGCCGCCAGGCTGAACTCATCCAGACCGTCGCGCGAGTGCACCACCAAAATATGCTGACTGCCCAGGCGCTTGAGCACCTCGGCCAGTGGTCGGCACAGTGCCTGACTGAATACACCAACCACTTGATGCTTGACTCCAGCCGGGTTGGTCAACGGGCCGAGCATATTAAAGAGGGTGCGCAGCCCCAGCTCTCGACGCGGCACGGCGGCGTACTTCATCGCCGAATGGTGCACTTGGGCGAACATAAAGCCGACACCCACGCTGTCGATACAACGCGCCACTTGCTCGGGCGTCAGCTGCAGGTAAATACCTGCGGCCTCAAGTAGATCGGCACTGCCGCTCTTGCCCGACACCGCACGGTTGCCATGCTTGGCCACCTTGCCGCCAGCTGCGGCGACCACAAAGCTTGAAGCCGTCGACACGTTAAAGATATTGGCGCCATCGCCGCCAGTACCCACCACATCCACCACATGGTCGAGGGTCTGCAGGTGCACATGGCTGGCCAACTCACGCATCACCGAGACAGCTCCGACGATCTCGTCGATGGTCTCGCTCTTCATGCGCATGCCCATCAGGAATGCGCCAATCTGCGCATCCGTGCACTGACCGGTCATGATCTCGCGCATCACGTCCTGCATTTCTTCGGTGCTAAGGTCGAGCTGATTGACCACTCGATTGAGGGCTTCCTTGATATTCATCAGCGCAGGCCTCCTTGTTGTTTGAGGAAGTTAGCGAACAGTTCATGGCCCTGCTCGGTGAGAATCGACTCGGGGTGGAATTGCACACCCTCGATATGCAGCGTCTTGTGGCGCAGGCCCATGATTTCATCCACCGAACCGTCTGCGTGCTGAGTCCAGGCCGTCACTTCCAGGCAGTTCGGAAGAGTTTCGCGCTTGACCACCAGCGAGTGGTATCGGGTGACCGTCAGCGGATTGTTTAAGCCTGCAAACACACCCAGATCACGATGAAAGACCGGGCTGGTTTTGCCGTGCATCACCTGGCGTGCGCGCACCACATCGCCGCCAAACGCCTGGCCAATACTCTGGTGGCCGAGGCACACACCGAGAATGGGCAGTTTGCCGGCAAAATGCAGGATGGCCTCGATGGACACCCCCGCCTCAGTCGGCGTGCAAGGTCCGGGCGAAACCACGATGCGCTCAGGCTGCAGCGCTTCGATCTCGGCAATCGACAGCTCGTCGTTGCGAATCACCTGAACATCGGCACCCAACTCGCCCAGGTACTGCACCACGTTGTAGGTAAAGGAGTCGTAGTTATCAATCATCAGCAGCATGGTGAGACTCCTCAGCGCGTGGACGGGTCAGTGACGGTTTGCTCGGCGAGCGCCACAGCACGGAACATGGCGCGACGCTTGTTCAGCGTTTCCTCCCACTCCAGCGCGGGTACTGAGTCGGCCACAATGCCGGCGCCAGCCTGTACATGCAGCTCACCGTTTTTGATCACCGCAGTACGGATAGCGATCGCGGTGTCCATATTGCCGTTCCAGGCCAGGTAACCCACGGCACCGCCGTAGACACCACGTTTGACCGGTTCTAGTTCGTCGATGATTTCCATGGCGCGGATCTTCGGCGCACCAGACAAGGTGCCCGCTGGCAGGATGGCGCGCAGGGCGTCCATCGCGGTCAGACCTTCCTTCAATTGACCGGTAACATTGGAAACAATGTGCATCACGTTGGAATAGCGCTCGATCACCATCTTCTCGGTGAGCTTGACGCTGCCGGTACTGGCCACCCGGCCAACATCGTTGCGGCCCAAGTCAATCAGCATCAGGTGCTCGGCAACTTCCTTGGCATCCGATAGCAGGTCTTCTTCCAAGGCCAGATCGGCTTCTTCATTGGCGCCACGCGGACGGGTGCCGGCAATCGGCCGCACCGTCACCAAGCCATCTTCCAGGCGTACCAGTACTTCTGGCGAGCTGCCGACTACGTGAAAGTCGCCGAAATTGAAGAAGTACATATAGGGCGTCGGATTGATGCAGCGCAGCGCGCGATACAAATCAATCGGCGCCGCCTTGAAGGGAATCGACATGCGCTGCGAGATCACCACCTGCATGCAGTCGCCCGCGAGGATGTAATCCTTGATCGCCTTAACCGCGTGCTCGTAATCATCGCGTTTGAAACTGGAAACGAAGTCTGGATCAGCTGCAGCAGGCGCTGCCAAGTCGACACCCAAGCGCGGAGTGATCGGCTGACGCAACTTGTGCAGAATATCCTGTAAGCGCGCCTGCCCCTGCTCCAACGCATCGGCATCAGCGGGGTCAACCAGCACGATGGCGTGCATCTTGCCGGCGAGGTTGTCGAACACCACCACGGCATCGGAGACCATCAGCAGAATATCCGGGGTGCCCAGAGCATCTGGATTCACACCCTTGGCCAGTTTGGGCTCGACATAACGCACGCTGTCATAGCCGAAGTAACCGACCAAACCACCGTTAAAGCGTGGCAGGCCCGGCAGGGTCGGTACCTTGTAGCGATCTTTGAATTGCTCAACAAAGTCCAGCGGGTCTTCGCAGTGATGGCGTTCAACCTCCACGCCATCGACGCTGACCGTTACATCGTGCTCATAGGCACGCAGCACGGTGCGCGCCGGCAGGCCGATAATGGAGTAACGCCCCCACTTCTCACCGCCCTGCACGGACTCAAGCAAGTAGGTGTTGGCTTCGTCAGCCAGCTTCAAATAGATGGACAGTGGCGTGTCGAAATCCACCAGGGTTTCGCAGGCAACAGGAATACGGTTATAGCCGGCAGCGGCTAAACGCAGGAATTCTTCGCGGGTCATGATCAGCCTCGTGGCTTGAGGTAATTCGGTCGTGTGCAAGCGTGCCGACTGGGCGGCCAAGATCAGGTCAGAGGCGCCAGCGCCAACGGGCCAAAGCCTTGATGATTTTCATATCGGCGCTTGCCGACCAACGCGTGCAGGTAACCACCACGAAACTCTCTTAATTCAGGCGGGATAGGAGTGCGGCCACACTAGCGCAGGGCTAGAGCCGAATCAACCCGCAAGGCCCGGCAAAAGCGCTGACTCGGCCGAGCACAACAAGCCTGCCAAGTTATCCAGCACTTGCGCAGGGTTCTCCTCAGCAATCGGCCGACCATGGTTGTAGCCATAACTCAGCGCCACACACAGCACACCCGCCGCGCGAGCCGCCAGCACATCGTTGCGTGAGTCGCCAACAAACAGCGCCTGATCGGCGTCAACCCGCGCCAGCTGCATCACATGCAACAACGCTGCAGGGTCAGGCTTCTGCTGAGGCAGGGTATCGCCACCGATGATCCAGCGGAAATAGCCACCCAGGCCCTTCTCATCCAGCAAGGGCGCGACAAACTGCTCAGGCTTGTTCGTCACTATCGCCAGCTCGACCTGCTGCTCACGCAACCAGTCCAGGGTTTGCCGCACCCCAGGGTAAACCAGGGTCAGCGTATGGCTTTCGGCGTAGTACTGCATAAACAGCTGCAGCGCCTGCTCAGCGTCCGCGTCATCGATCTCGGCGTGCTCAAGGCTGCCCGCCAGGGCGCGGCGCACTAAAACCCGCGCGCCATTACCCACCCAATTACGCACCTGCTCTAAACCCGCCGCTGGCTGCCCCAACACGAGCAAGGTCTTATCGACCGCTGCGGCCAGGTCCGGCACCGAATCGACCAGGGTACCGTCCAGGTCAAACATCACCAGGCGCGGCAACTCACCCTGAAACAGCTCGCGCAGCAGACTCATCCGCGCGCCAGCGCCAGTTCAGCGCGCATGGCGTCGATCACCGCTTTGTAGTCGGGCTGATTGAAGATGGCTGAACCTGCTACGAAGGTGTCGGCACCGGCGGCAGCGATTTCACGGATATTCTGCACATTGACCCCACCGTCGATTTCCAGGCGAATGTCGCGCCCGGACGCATCAATAAGCGCGCGCGCCTCTTTGAGCTTTTCCAGGGTATGGGGGATGAACTTCTGCCCACCGAAACCGGGGTTAACGCTCATCAACAGGACCATGTCGACCTTGTCCATGACGTGCTTGAGCACATCCAGCGGCGTGGCCGGGTTGAACACCAAGCCGGCCTTGCAGCCACCCTCGCGGATCAGCTGCAGGGAGCGGTCGATATGCTCGGACGCCTCCGGGTGGAAGGTGATATAGCTCGCGCCTGCCTCAATAAAGTCACCGATGATGCGATCCACTGGCTTGACCATCAGATGCGCATCAATCGGTGCGGTGATGCCGTACTTGCGCAGCGCAGCGCAGACCATCGGGCCAATCGTCAGGTTCGGCACATAGTGGTTGTCCATCACATCGAAGTGCACGATGTCAGCCCCGGCGGCGAGCACCTTGTCCACTTCCTCACCCAGGCGAGCGAAGTCAGCGGAAAGGATCGACGGAGCAATGGCGAAGGGTTGCATAACGCACCTCGGGGGTATTCACGGATGGCGCGCATTGTACCAGCCCCATCGCCGGCCTGGTGCGCTCAGCGACACCTGACAAAGCAGGACTGAAAAGGCTAGGCTGGGCGAATACGCCACATCCTGGAGAGCCCCATGTTTCTGCGCGCCGCCGCATCTGCTCTGAGCCTGCTGCTATTAACCGGCCCGCTGCATGCCGAAGAGCAGACCGCCGCAGACAACACCTCAACTAACACTGCGGCCGAAGCAACCGAGCCCGTACGTGCGCCCCTGGCCGAGCGCAGCGAAATGGAAGCGACTGCACTGGCACAGCAGTTGGAGCCACAGGAACAACAGCACCTGCAAGCAGGCGATGAACGCTTTCTCGCGCTTTGGTTACCCGCCAACACCGCAGAATCCAGCGGCGTGGTCATCATCTTGCCGGGCGATGCTGAAACGGCCGACTGGCCGCAAAGTGTTGGCCCTTTACGCCACAAGTTGCCCAATGCTGGCTGGCACAGCCTCAGCCTGACCCTGCCCGACCCAAACGGCGATGCACCGCCGCTGCGCAGCCCAGCACCGCAAACGCAAACGCAAGCCCCGAGTGAACCCCCGGTCGAACCCGATCCGGCAACGGCGGCAAGCGAGGAAGCCAACACACCCGCAGATGCGCCCCGCGCAGACACCCGCGACAACTCGCTCGACAACTCGCTCGACAACGGCGAAACCGCGGCAAGCAAAGCGAAAAGTATCGAAGAACAGCAGCAAGCCCATGCCGACCGAGTGTTGGCGCGCATCGAATCGGCCATCGGCTTTGCCGAACAGCAGCAAGCCAAGACCGTCGTCCTGCTTGGGCACGGCAGCGGCGCGTACTGGGCCGCGCGTTACCTGGCCGAACGCAAGCCAGGCAATATTCACAACCTGTTAATGGTCGCCGCAGCGTTGCCGGCCGGCTACACACCGCCACTGGATGAGTTGATCCCGCAACTTCCGCTGGCCACTGGCGACTTTTATTACAAGGACCTGCCCGCCGATCGCACTGCCGCGCTCAAACGCTCGCAAGCCAGCAAACGGCAAAAGCAGAGCGGCTATACACAGGTCGCAATGAAAGCCTTACCGGGCAACCGTGACGCAGAGCAGGAACAACTCTACCGGCGTATCCGCGGCTGGCTAACGCTCAAGCTGCAGGCCAAATAGTCCTAACGGAAGCCATGACGCTGACGAATCAGATCATAGGCCTGATGCAACTCACGGGTTCGCTCGGTCGCCTCACGGACACGTTCTAGCGAGGCGTTACTCCCCGCAAGCTTGTCGGGGTGATGGCGACTGAGTAAGCGCCGGTACGCCTGTTTTATGCGCGCAGGCTCGGCATCGGCACTGACATTTAACAGACTCAGTGCACGCTGATAGGCACCGCTGGCCGTCGAAGCCAGATGCACCCGCTGAGGCGCATAGGCGTCACTGAACTGCGCCTGAGTGGCCGACGACACCTGCAACCACTTGCCCCACAGCATGATCAGTTCACGCTCAGCCTGACCGACCTGACCATCCACCCACGCCATACGCCAGCAAGCACGCAGCAGCATCTCAGCATGTTCAGGCTGGCGGCGTAACGGGCCGCGCAGACTGTCACGTCCGGTCTTGCCCTGGGCGAATGCCGCAACCGCCTGACGCTGCCCGTCGCTACTCAGCCCCAGACGCTGCATTTCTGCTCGCGCCTGCTGAATATGCGCCGGCAGCACACGCCCACCACTTTTGGCCAAACGCCCCAACAAAACAAACAGCAGCCACTCATCACGCGTTTGCGCACGACCTCCCAAACGCTCACGCAAGGCAGACCAGGATTGCAGGCGCAAACGTCGATCCAGCACCTGCCCCAACAACCCGCCCAGCAGGGCACCCGGAATACTCGCGACTGCCAACCCAGCAACCGCCCCCAGCAGGGTCGCAGGCCAGAGCATCTTAGTGGCGCGCCTCAAGTAGACGCTCAACTTCCGCCAGCCGTTCATGGGTACCAACATCCACCCAGCAGCCAGCAAATTGCTCACCACTGACCTGCCCTGCTGCCATCGCCTCACGCAGTAAAGGCGCAAGCTTGAAGGCGCCAGGCTGGCAGCTTGCAAACAACGCCGGCGACAAGACCGCCATGCCGCTGTAGGTCAAACTTTCCTGGGCGACCTGCGCATCGCTGACCCGTCCAGCTCGCAGGCAAAAATCACCGCCCGCGTGATGGCCAGGGTTCGCCACCAGCACCAGATGGGCCAAACCCACCAAGGGACGGCGCAGCTCGGCAAAGGGATAGTCGGTAAAAATATCGCCATTGATCAGTGCAAAAGGCTGATCACCCAGTAATGGCATGGCCTTGAAAATCCCGCCGCCGGTTTCCAGCGGCTCGGCTTCTGCGGAATAGGCGATGCGGACACCGAAGCGCGAACCACCACCCAGATAGTCCTCGATCTGCTGACCGAGCCAGGCGTGATTGATCACCACTTCGGTAAAACCGGCCGCCGCCAGAGCGCGCAGGTGATACTCAATCAGCGGCACACCTGCCGCGCGTACCAATGGCTTAGGCGTGTACAGGGTCAATGGGCGCAACCGCTCGCCCTTGCCTGCAGCCAGAATCATCGCCTTCATGCCGGCGCCCGCTGCAGGCTGACCAACAACTCACCCAGCTCAGCCAACTCCGGCCGGCGCGCCAATACCGTTTCTATATAAGAGAAGAAGCGCGGCACGTCCCCCAGGTACTTGGGCTTGCCATCGCGGTGGCAAATGCGCGCGAAGATGCCAATCACCTTGAGATGACGCTGCACCCCCATCAAATCGCTGGCGCGCAAAAAGTCTTCCAGCAACGGTTGCACCGGCACACACGCCTCACGCGCCTGTTGCCAATACTGCTCCAGCCAACTGCGCACGCGCGCCTCGGGCCAGCTGAGGAACGCATCCTTGAACAAACAGGTAATGTCATACGTTACCGGGCCGTAGACTGCATCCTGAAAATCCAGCACGCCGGGATTCGGCTCACTGAGCATCAAGTTGCGCGGCATATAGTCGCGATGCACCAACACCTTGGGCTGCGCCAAGGCGCTGTCGATTAACAGCTGACTCACACGCTGCCAGGCCGCCTGCTGCGCCGGCGTGAACTCAACCTCAAGATGCCGCTGCACATACCACTCGGGGAATAGCTGCAGCTCGCGACGCAGCAGCGGGTCGTCGTAGCAGGGCAATGGTGTGGTCATCGGCAGCTGCTGAAACGCCAGCAGTGCCTGCATCGCATCGACAAACAACGCATCCGCATTGTCTTCATTAATGACATCCAGGTAGGTCTGCCGACCTAAATCGTTGAGCAGGAGAAAGCCACGCTCAAGGTCTGCCGCAAGAATCTGCGGCACATTGAGGTGTGCCTCAGCCAGTAACTGCGCGACCTTGACGAAAGGCCGGCAATCCTCCAACGGCGGCGGCGCGTCCATCACAATCAGTGTCCGTGCCCCACCTTGCCAACGGAAATAACGACGAAAACTGGCATCGCTACTCGCAGGCGTCAGCGTGGCAGCGGGTACGGCGCCCCAGCCCTGCTCAGCAAAAAGTACTGGCAGCAGTGGCTCCAGCCAGTTTTCGAGAAGTTTTAGGCGTACATCTTCATCAGGCATTACAAGGTCTCCGACGGCGCTAGCCGTTGCGCGGGTCATGCTTTATTATCCAGCATCTTTTCAAGCCCATCGAGAGGCGTGCGGCCTCAGGGCCATTGGCGCGCAGGAAGCCCGGATAAAATAAGATGGCAGTAAAATACCCCGCGTTTCGTAAAAAATTCCCACTCTTGGTTACTAGCAGCCTCCTGGCGCTTCAACCCGTGGCCATTCCATTTGCCGTTGCTGCCGAACAGTACGATTGCCAGGTTTCCGCCAGCGGCGGCTGGGCATGCGCCCCGAAAGCCAGCAATGCTGCCCTGCCAGCCCGGCCAGTACAACGTGATTCGCTCGCCAGTAGCAAGGCCGCCGACGGCACAGCCGAACCCGCCCAAGCTAAAGCGGCGCAAGCGACACTGGTTACCGAAAGCCGCGGCAAGGTTCTCGCATCACGCAGCGCTGACTACAGCCACCTCGATTGGGTGCCGCGTGAAAACCTCAGCGCCGCCCAGCTGGCTGAAACCGGCCCTTACTGCGCAGGCGCGTATGTCGAGCCGATTCGGCCGGGCATGAACGACCAAACGCCGATGAATGAAGCGCCAATGTTCCTCTCGGCCAAAGCGTCGCGCTATGAGCAGGAAGAACAGGTCGCCACCCTCGCGGGCGATGTGGTGCTGCGCCAGGCCGGCATGCAGGTAGAAGCAGATGAAGCCAACCTGCGCCAGGCAGAAAAACGCGGCGAACTGATCGGCAACGTGCGCCTGCGTGATCAGGGCATGCTGGTGGTCGGTGATCGCGCCGAACTGCAACTGGACAACGGCGAAGCCAAAGTCGATAACGCCGAATATGTGCTGCACAAGAGCCATATCCGCGGTAATGCGCTCTACGCCAAGCGTGAAGAAAGCGCGATTATCCGCCTCAAAGACGGCACCTATACCAGCTGCGAACCCGGTAGCAACGCCTGGCACTTAAAGGGTAATAACATCACCCTGAACCCGGCCACCGGCTTCGGCACCGCGACTAACGTGACCCTGCGGGTGAAGAATATTCCGGTGTTCTACACACCGTATATTTACTTCCCAATTGATGACCGTCGTCAGTCCGGCTTCCTGCCGCCGAGCATCGGCAGCTCAAGCGGTAATGGCCTGACACTGCAAACACCGTACTACTTCAACCTGGCGCCAAACTACGACGCCACGCTGTACCCGACTTATATGAGCGACCGCGGCTTGCTGATGGAAGGTGAATTCCGCTACCTCACCAAGAACAGCGAAGGTCAAGTCGGCGGCGCCTTCCTGCAAGACAGCAATGACGACCGCAAACTGCAGTCCGACGCGGAAGACCAACGCTGGATGTACAGGTGGCAGCACAAGCAAGGGCTCAATGATCGCCTGCTGGCCGAAGTCGACTACACCGACATCAGTGACCCGTACTACTTCCAGGACCTGAGCACAGACCTGGGCATTGGCATCGACACCTACGTCAACCAACGCGGCACCCTGACGTATCGTGGTGACGGCTATACCGCACGGTTGAACGCGCACGCTTACGAGCTGGCCAATATCACCGACGTCACCCCCTATAACCGCCTGCCGCAACTGACCCTGGATGGCGTACTGCCATTTAAACCTGCCGGGGTTAACTTCAGCTATGGCACAGAATACGTACGCTTTGACCGCAGCTTGCGTAACGGCAACTTTATTGATGAAGACGGCGGCCCGCTCAACGCCGATGGCACAGTTGGCACACCTTGGTACGACACCCGACTGAAAGGGCTGGCGCGCGCCAACGGCGAGCGCTTGCATGTTGAGCCAGGCATTAGCCTGCCGTTGAACTGGAGCTGGGGGTATATCAAGCCACAGGTCAAATACCTGCAGACCCAATATAACTTGAGCCTGGACCAACAAGGCAAAAACACCTTGCTGGCTGAACAGGACTATAAAAGCAGCCAGAACCGTGGCGTCGGCATGTTCAGCCTGGACAGCGGCCTGTACTTCGACCGCAATACTCAGCTGTTCGGCACCCAGTTCCGCCAAACGCTGGAGCCGCGCGCCTTTTACCTCTATGTGCCGGAAGAAGACCAAACCGATATCCCGGTTTTCGACACGAGTGAAAGCACCTTTAGCTATTCCTCGCTGTGGCGTGAAAACCGCTTCTCCGGTAAGGACCGTATCGGTGACGAGAACAAGCTGTCGCTGGGCATCACCAGCCGCTTGATTGAAAGCAACGGCTTTGAACGCCAGCGCTTCAGTATCGGCCAGGCGTTCTACTTCGAAGACCGCCAGGTACAAATGCCAGGCATCGACTATCGCGACCGCCCTGAATCACAAGCCTCACAATCGCCTTACGCACTTGAATACCTGTATCGCTTCAACCGCGACTGGCGTTTCTCGTCGGACTTCAACTGGGATCCGGACAGCCGCAGCACCCGCTCGGGTAGTGCAATGTTCCACTATCAGCCAGAAGATAATCCGAACAAGGTGGTCAACGCCGGCTACCGCTACAGAAACGATACTCTGCGCTATGACCGCGATAGCGGCACATGGACTAATAACGCCGACTATGGGAGCGAGTTCCTCTCTAGCGGTGGCAGAAACCCTAACTACATCAAGGACTACTACAAGATCAGTCAGCACGATTTCTCGGTTATTTGGCCGATCGTGCCGCAGTGGAACGTGATTTCACGCTGGCAGTATGACTACAGCCAAGATCGCACCCTGGAAGCCTTCGCCGGCTTCGAGTACGACAGCTGCTGCTGGAAACTGCGACTGATCAACCGCTACTGGATCGACTACGACGAAGTCAGCCTGAACCCGTCGCTAAACGACCAGGCTGACCGCGGCATCTTCCTGCAGATCGTTCTCAAAGGTCTGGGCGGTGTAGTCGGCAATAAAGTGGAGTCTTTCCTCGACCAAGGCATTCAAGGTTATCGTGAACGTGAAGATCAAGCTTTCTGATTGCGTGCGCCCGCTGCTGTTGGGCGCGCTGTTTCTGGGTACTGCAGCACAGGCTGAAGTACAACCACTCAACCGCGTTGTAGCGATTGTCGATAACGATGTCGTCATGCAAAGCCAACTCGATTCACGCCTGCGTGAAGTGCAGCAGACCATCGCCCAACGCGGTGCCTCTGTGCCGCCCGCAAGCGTACTCAGCCAGCAGGTGCTGGAGCGCCTGATCATCGAGAACATCCAGTTGCAGATCGGTGAACGCTCAGGCATTCGCATTACTGACGAAGAGCTGAACCAGGCCATCGGCACCATTGCCCAGCGCAACGGCATGAGCATCGAGCAGTTCCGCGCCGCCTTGGCGAAAGATGGCCTGTCCTACACCGATGCCCGTGACCAAGTGCGCCGCGAGATGATCATCAGCCGCGTGCGCCAACGCCGCGTGGCAGAGCGCATCCAAGTGACCGATCAGGAAGTGCAGAACTTCCTCGCATCCGATCTGGGCAAGATGCAGCTGTCGGAAGAGTTCCGCCTGGCCAACATCCTGATCCCTGTGACCGAAGGCGCCTCGCCTGAGGAGATTCAGGCCGCTGAGCGTAAAGCCCGCGACCTGTATCAACAGCTGCAACAGGGTGCCGACTTCGCCCAGCTAGCTATTGCCAACTCGGCCAGTGAAACCGCGCTTGAAGGCGGCGAAATGGGCTGGCGTAAGGCAGGTCAACTGCCTCCACCTTTTGACACCATGCTGAGCGCCTTGCCGGTTGGCCAAGCGACTGAGCCGATGCGCACCCCCGGCGGCTTTATCATGATCAAGCTGCTGGAAAAACGTGGCGGCGACAGCCAGGTGCGTGACGAAGTCAATGTGCGTCACATCCTGATCAAGCCTAGCGAGATCCGCAGCGAAGCCGAGACTAAGCGCTTGGTCGAGCGCCTGCATCAGCGCATTCTGGCCGGTGAAGATTTTGCCGAACTGGCGAAGAACTTCTCTGAAGACCCAGGCTCAGCGCTAAACGGCGGCACATTGAGCTGGATCGACCCGAGCGTCTTGGTGCCCGAGTTCCGCGAGGTGATGAACAACACGCCCGCTGGCGAATTATCCAAGCCCTTCAAGAGCCCTTACGGCTGGCACGTACTCGAAGTCATGGGCCGCCGCGCCACTGACAGCAGCGCCGAGTTCCGTGAGCAGCAAGCCCTGACCGTGCTGCGTAACCGCAAGTACGATGAAGAGCTGCAAGCCTGGTTGCGCCAGATCCGTGACGAAGCCTACGTCGAGATCAAACTCTGACCGGCTAGGCCCACGCCACGCTGACGGACGCTACAGATCAAGCCCGGCTTATGCACACGCATCGCCGGGCTTTTTCATGCTGATCGATTACCGCAGCGCTACCCTAAACTGACGCACCAACCGAGTTGGCGCATAACTGAGAGCTCGCCGATGACTGCCGCCCGACTTTTTGCCCTCACCCCCGGTGAACCTGCCGGCATTGGCCCCGATCTGTGCCTGCTGCTAGCCAGAGAAGCACAGCCGCATGCGCTGATAGCCATCGCCAGCCTGGACTTGCTGGCCGAACGCGCCCGGCTGCTGGGGGTGAAGATTCAACTGATCAGCGTCGGCCCTGAATCCTGGCCGAGCCAGGCTGCCCCAGCCGGTAGCCTGTATGTCTGGAACACCCCGCTGGCCGCCCCTGTCGAGCTGGGCCAGCTGAACACAAGCAATGCGCACTATGTGCTGGAGACGCTCACCCGCGCCGGACAAGGCTGCCTCGACGGGCACTTTGCCGGGATGATTACTGCCCCCGTACACAAAGGCGTGATCAACGAAGCCGGGATTGCCTTCTCTGGCCATACCGAGTTTCTTGCCGAGCTGACCCACACCGAGCAAGTGGTGATGATGCTCGCGACCCACGGCCTGCGCGTGGCGCTGGTGACCACCCACCTGCCGCTCAAGGATGTGGCGGAGGCCATCACCGCAGACCGTCTGAGCCGGGTCACACGTATCCTCAATCACGACCTGCGCACGAAATTCGCCATCGCCCAGCCGCGCATCCTAGTGTGCGGCCTCAATCCGCATGCCGGCGAAGGCGGCCATCTGGGCCGTGAAGAGATCGAAATCATCGAGCCCGCGCTACAACAATTGCGCAGCGAAGGCATCAACCTGATCGGCCCGCTACCGGCGGACACCCTGTTCACCCCCAAACACCTGGAGCATTGCGACGCAGTGCTGGCCATGTACCACGACCAAGGCCTGCCCGTGCTCAAGTACAAAGGCTTTGGCGCAGCGGTAAACGTCACCCTTGGCCTGCCGATCATCCGCACCTCGGTCGACCACGGCACCGCGCTGGACCTGGCCGGCAGCGGCAAGATCGACAGTGGCAGCCTGCAGGTCGCCCTGCAAACCGCTTACGCAATGGCCGAGAGCCAGGTGGCAAGCCATTGAGCACGACGCCAAGCGCAGGCGTGCGCCGCCAATGCTGTTAAACTGCCGGGCTTTCTACCCGCGTTACATTCGCTTCAAGCCCCTGGGTTGAAGCCTGGAGCTGCTGCATGTCCGAATACCAACACCGCGCGCGCAAGCGTTTTGGCCAGAACTTCCTGCATGACGCCGGGGTTATTCACCGCATCCTGCGCGCCATCCATGCCCGCGAAGCCGAGCACATGCTGGAGATCGGCCCGGGCCAAGGCGCGCTGACCGAAGGCCTGCTCAACAGCGGCGCGCAACTCGATGTGATTGAACTCGACCGCGACCTGGTGCCTATCCTGCAACACCAGTTCGGCAGCAACCCGCGTTTCCGCCTGAATCAGGGCGACGCCCTCAAATTTGATTTCAACCAATTGCAGGCCGCGCCACACAGCCTGCGCGTGGTCGGCAACCTGCCGTACAACATCTCCACCCCACTAATTTTCCACCTATTGAACAACGCCGCGCTGATTCGCGACATGCACTTTATGCTGCAAAAGGAAGTGGTCGAACGTCTGGCGGCAACGCCGGGAGGTGGCGACTGGGGCCGCCTGTCGATAATGGTGCAGTACCACTGCCGCGTGGAGCATCTGTTTAACGTCGGCCCTGGCGCGTTCAACCCGCCGCCCAAAGTCGACTCGGCGATCGTCCGCTTGGTACCGCACGAAGTGCTGCCACACCCCGCCAAGGATCATCGCCTGTTAGAGCGCGTGGTCCGCGAGGCCTTTAACCAGCGCCGCAAAACCCTGCGCAACACCCTTAAAGCCTTGCTGACCGCCGATGATATAGAAACCGCAGGGGTGGATGGCAGCTTGCGCCCGGAGCAACTGGACCTGGCTGCATTTGTCCGCTTGGCGGACAAGCTGGCCGAACAACCTGCCGCGACTGACAGCGACTAAACTGGCTTTCTGCCTACCGAGCTAATGACCCATGAGCGATTCGCGCTACCACATCGACGTCAGCGTCGTGACCCGCTACCTGCCAGAGCAATCGCAGCCAGAGCAGAGCCGTTTTGCCTTCGCCTACACCGTAACAGTGAGCAACACCGGCGAAATCCCGGCCAAACTGCTCTCGCGGCACTGGGTGATTACCGATGGTGATGGCCGTGTGCAGGAGGTGCGTGGAGCCGGTGTTGTTGGCCAGCAACCGCTGATCGAGCCGGGCGCTAGCCACACGTATAGCAGCGGCACGGTGATGACCACCCGCGTCGGCATCATGCAAGGCAGCTATCAAATGCTCGCCGAAGACGGCAAACGCTTTGACGCCACAATTGCGCCCTTCCGCCTGGCGGTGCCGGGTTCGCTGCACTGATGGCCACCTACGCCGTCGGCGACCTGCAAGGTTGCCTGAAACCGCTACAGTGCCTACTTGAGCGTGTGGCCTTTGACCCTGCACAAGACCGGCTGTGGCTAGTCGGCGACCTGGTCAACCGCGGCCCTGATTCCCTGGCGACGCTGCGTTTTCTCTACAACATGCATGATGCGCTGACCTGCGTGCTGGGTAACCACGACCTACACCTGCTGGCGGTTGCGCACAATATTGAGCGACTGAAAAAAGGTGACACCCTGCGCGAGATTATTGATGCGCCGGATGCCGCCGACTTGCTCGACTGGCTGCGTCGGCAAAAACTGCTGCATTACGACGAGGCCCGCGACACCGCGCTGGTGCATGCCGGCATCCCGCCACAATGGACCATGAGCAAAGCCCTAAAACGTGCCGCCGAGGTCGAGGAAGTCCTTGGTGATGATGCACGCCTGCCGCTGTTTCTCGACGGCATGTACGGCAATGAACCGGCCAAGTGGGAAAGCGACCTGCACGGCGTGCCCCGCCTACGGGTGATCACTAATTACTTCACGCGCATGCGCTTCTGCAAAGCCGATGGCACCCTCGACCTGAAGAGCAAAGAAGGCGTCGGCAGTGCACCACCAGGCTACGCGCCCTGGTTCAGCTACAAACAACGCAAAACCCGTGGCCAACGGATCATCTTCGGCCACTGGGCAGCGCTCGAAGGGCAATCCACGGAACCCGACGTGATTGCCCTGGACACCGGCTGCGTCTGGGGCGCCAGCATGACCCTGATGAATATCGATAGCGGCCAGAAATACAGCTGCGACTGTAAGGAGCAAGCATGAGCGAATTCAAACGTATCCCCCCCGAGCAGGCTCAAGCCTTACGCCAACAAGGCGCGGCGGTGGTCGACATCCGTGATCCGCAGAGCTTCGCCGCCGGCCACATCAGTGGCGCACAACACCTCGACAACCACTCGCTGCACGCCTTTATCACCCAGGCCGATCTCGATGCGCCGCTGATCGTCGCCTGCTATCACGGCAACTCCAGCCAGAGTGCCGCGGCCTACCTGGTCGGCCAGGGCTTCAGTGATGTTTACAGCCTCGATGGCGGTTTCGAGCTGTGGCGCGCCACCTTCCCCGACCAGACGGCACAATCACCCGAAGAATAATTTTTTAAGCGCCAGGCCGCACCAGCAGCGGCCTGCCGACCACTCCCGACCAACGGTAATATCCTGTTATCGTTGCGCGCCCCTTGCCCCTGCCGATTCCGAACTATCCTTTAGCTCAGGCCATCCAAAACAAGGTAGAGCCGGCCAAACGGCATCGGGCCATCGGTATGACTTTTAGGTGATCTGGGGGGATTTATCCCGGCTGCATCCGCACCGGGGGCGACCCAGCATCTGACCGACCCCGCACCGGCTCTGCGCATCGAGCGAGGTGAAGTCATGAGCATTTTCAGCCACTTCCAACAACGTTTCGAAGCGACTCGCCAGGAGGAACTCTCCCTCCAGGAGTACCTCGAACTGTGCAAGCAAGATCGTAGCGCCTATGCCTCAGCAGCCGAGCGTCTGCTGCTGGCCATTGGCGAACCTGAACTGCTCGACACCTCAACCGATCCACGGCTGTCGCGCATCTTCTCCAACAAGGTGATCCGCCGCTATCCGGCCTTTGCCGACTTCCACGGCATGGAAGAGTGCATCGACCAGATCGTCTCCTACTTCCGCCATGCCGCTCAGGGCCTGGAAGAGAAGAAACAGATTCTCTATTTGCTTGGCCCGGTGGGCGGCGGTAAATCGTCCCTGGCAGAAAAGCTCAAGCACCTGATCGAAAAAGTGCCGTTCTACGCAATCAAGGGCTCGCCCGTATTCGAGTCGCCACTTGGCCTGTTCAGTGACGCCGAAGATGGCGGGATTCTCGAGGAGGATTACGGCATTCCGCGGCGCTACCTGGGCAGCATCATGTCGCCCTGGGCAACTAAACGCCTGCAGGAGTTCGGCGGCGATATCAGCCAGTTCCGCGTGGTCAAACTCTACCCTTCGATCCTCAACCAGATCGCCGTGGCCAAGACCGAGCCAGGCGACGAGAACAACCAGGACATCTCCGCCCTAGTCGGCAAGGTGGATATCCGCAAGCTGGAAGAGTTTCCGCAGAACGATGCCGACGCCTACAGCTACTCAGGCGCACTGTGCCGGGCCAACCAGGGCCTGATGGAGTTCGTCGAGATGTTCAAGGCGCCGATCAAGGTGCTGCACCCACTGCTCACTGC
>Ga0181597_10002891_pt1 | contig 18281 bp, 13 predicted proteins | sample 041ome_5_FD_148647 | JGI IMG/M metagenome (GOLD analysis project Ga0181597, IMG submission 148647) | Coastal salt marsh microbial communities from the Groves Creek Marsh, Skidaway Island, Georgia - 041403US metaG (spades assembly) | ecosystem: Environmental > Aquatic > Marine > Intertidal zone... | reverse complement strand
AACTTCGATTACCCCCACAGCGATAAAAATAATACCAAGAAGCCCGAAAATGAGTGAACTAACTTCAGATTTTTCCGCTTTGTTGCCAAACCAATCCTTTATGATAGCCCTGATCCCTGCGTATTTAACAATGAAATAGATCCAAGATAGATTGGCGACCAAGGCCAACGCCAGTGTCATATTTAAATCTGCGTTGCCGGGACGGACAAGTGGTTTGGAAATAACAAAATGATCGTCCACAGTGTGCCCGTAACCAATGGTTCCAACACCCGGAAGCAATCCACTCCAGTTGTGGATAAGAATAAAGAAAAACAGGCCGCTGAGCAGCCAAAAGGAAGGAAAGAAAACTTTCTTTCCCACAATCGGTTCAATTATACCGCGAATTCCACCAATGATGGATTCGAGGACCAGTTGTCCCTTGGTAGGAATAAGCTGAGGGCGGCCGACAAGAACCTTAACTAACAATATAAGAAAAACTGAAACCACCCAACTTGTAATCATTGAGTTGGTGATAGGTAGTTTCCCAAGATGAAAAACCGTTTCAGCAGTCAACTTAACACCATCACCCGCAGCATGCAAAGCACTCCACGGAGAGAGCAATATGATTAACTTGGCTAATGGTTTCACAAAAAGTTGTAGAATATAAGACATTCTTTTGGCTTGGTCAATTATGAATTAATAGTAATAAAAAAGGCATGCCAAGATTAAGAATATGAAAGCCCGTGATAAGATAATCTTATACGCTCGAGGCGGAACAAAAATGTGAACATTCAAAAAGTTCCTGAAAGTAACTGGGCGCTTCATGAGGCCAATTCTCAGAACCGAGCTTCCATAGGGAGGACAGAGAGAGAATTTTTTTTGTCCAATCAAAATAAGGTTCATGATCGGTTTTGAAAAACAATTTGGATCCATGCTTGGACCTGTTGTGAAGAGCCTTAAGAAATGAATCCTGAATAAGTCTATTTTTATGATGCTTTTTTTTAGGCCATGGATCAGGATGCATGATGAAAGTATTACTTATGTACAGATTTTCTGGCAGCGCTTCTAAAAATTCGGTGGCCTCAGCTTTAAGAAAAAAAATATTTTTGAGATTGAGTAATTCTTTTTTTCGATCCGCCTTTCTTATCCGTTTAGAGAGAAGGTCGATTCCGACAAATAAATCGTTGTCGCAAAGGGGTGCAAACGAAGTTAACCAATGGCCATGACCACAGCCAATTTCTAGATTGATTGCTCTAGAATCGTTTTCATTAAACTTAGAAAGAATGTTACTGGCGATGTACTCCCCCACCCTGCTAATCCGCAATGCTCTTTCCTGTGCAATTTGGGCAATTCTATCGGCTTGCAATACATGGATCACGATGATTGTTCCTTCGGTAAATTTAAGAAGCGTTGTAAATATATGTGAATAATAGTAAGGTCAGCGGGGTTAACGCCTGAAATACGGGAAGCCTGTCCCAATGTATCTGGTCTGATCAAGGAAAGTTTTTCCTTACACTCGGTTCGAAGACCAGGTAAGTCATGATAAGGAAAATCTAGTGGAATGGACATATTTTCCGCCTTATTCAAACGCGATGCAGCTTTAGTCTCTCTTTGCAAATAACCGTCGTATGTAATTTGATATAGCACCTGTTCCCTGACCGTTGCCGGTAAAGCTTTGAAATCATTGGGTAATGATTCTGGATTAGAATCAATTTTAAACTGATGAGCATAGGAATTGCCGCTGGTACTCTTAAGTTTGTCTAATTTTTCAAACCAAGATTTAGTAAGTTGAATCTGATTCTCGATTTTTTTTCGTCTATCAGTTGAATTGAGAGAGAAGGTGTCCATTTTTTGAAAAAAGCGAGACTCAGCACTTCCATGATTGAATAAAAGTCGGTGCTCTGCCCTGCTGGTGAACATCCGATAAGGCTCAGTTACTCCCTTAGTAACAAGATCATCGATTAAGACGCCTATGTAGCCCTCATCTCTGCCTATGCTCAACTGATCGGCGCCTTGTGCATTGCGAGCAGCATTAATACCAGCAACGAGACCCTGAGCAGCGGCTTCCTCGTATCCAGAAGTACCATTGATTTGCCCGGCGAAGAATAAGGAGGATACAATTAGTGACCCTAAATGATGATTGAGTTGAGTTGGTGGTGCATAGTCGTATTCAACTGCATAAGCGGGCCGAATGATAACGGCATCTTCTAAGCCGGGAATTGTGGAAATAACTTTTTGCTGGATATCAAATGGTAAACTAGTGGAAAGTCCGTTTATATACCATTCATCTGTATTGATCCCTTCAGGTTCTAAGTGGATACGATGGGATTCTTTAGATGCAAAGCGTACTACCTTGTCTTCAATACTTGGACAGTACCTAGGTCCAGTCCCCTTGATGTCCCCTTTGTATAACGGAGAACGATGAAGGTTGTCGTTGATGATTTTATGGGTCTCTTGAGATGTCGAAGTAAGAAAGCATTGAACAAGGTTTGAGCCAGCTTGGTGACCAGGTTGGTCAATCCATTTTGCTCTTTGTTCCACGTGGAACATTTCACTCTCAGATCTAGAATCGTAAAATGCAAATTTTGTTGGTATGAGGTCTCCGTTTTGTGATTCAAGTCCATCAAAGTTGATAGATCTTCCTAAAAGCCGGGGTGGAGTTCCTGTTTTGAATCTTTTTAATTCAATGCCATTTTTTATAAAGTGTGCAGAAAGTCCTTTTGCGGAATGGTCGCCGAGTCTACCACCTTCGGATTTGGATTTTCCAATGTGTGTAGATGCTTGAAGAAAAGTCCCTGTTGTCACAACTACAGATTTTGCGAAAAATTCAATCCCAAGAGAGGTCGTAATACCACGGCAAATCGAATCATTAACGATTAATCCGTTTACCATTGCCTGAAAAATGGTAATATTTTCTTGTTGCTCCAAAACATGCTTCATACGCATCTGATAGGCTTTTTTATCGCATTGAGCTCGGGGAGCTTGCACAGCTTTTCCTTTGGATGTATTTAGCAATTTAAATTGGATTGCAGTGAAATCTGTATTTAGTGCCATTTCTCCACCTAAGGCATCTATTTCACGTACAATTTGACCTTTCCCTTGACCGCCTATTGCAGGATTGCAGCTCATCTGAGCAATGGTATCGAGGTTGCCCGTTAGGAGGAGGACATCTGCTCCCTGCTTTGCACCTGCAATAGCGGCTTCACAGCCAGCATGACCAGCGCCACAGACAACAATGTCATAGGGATTATTTTTATTATTGGTTCTTAGTGACACGATTTATTTTCCTATGCAGAACTTGCCAAAAAGAAGATCAAGAATGTCATCATTTGATTTGGAACCGATCATTAGATCAATATGATCACGAGCTCTTGAAAGATATTTAGAGGTTATTTCATATCCAGTTCCATTTTGGAAATTATTAAGAAAAAGCTCAACATCGTGTAAGCAGGAAAGGATAAGAGCTTTATGTCTAGCCCCAATGAGAAATTCATTCTCTGCACCTGAACCACGAAGGCCTTTTAGCATAGTGATTAATTCCTTTTCCACCTCTGATATATCAATAGAATTTTTTAAACTGATGTAAATTTCGGGTAGTTGTAAATTTACATCAGTTTTCCACCCGCTATCTCCAAGATCTGTTTTGTTCCGAACAAGCAGGGTTGGCTTGTTCTGAATATAGGAGGTGAATGAATTTGGGAGGAGAGTGGGGTAGGGTGCGGAGGTATCTATTACCCAGATAAGAATATCTGCATGATTCGCCTGTTCTTGGGTCAGTTCTATTCCTGCTATTTCAATTTCATCTTTCGTTTCATGTATGCCGGCTGTATCGACTAATGTAAGCCATGTATCCGCGAGCTTGATGTCAGTCTCAAGATAATCCCTGGTAGTTCCTGCCTTAGCATGAATGAGTGCTCTGTTCTTGCCCGCTAGGGCATTGAATAAGCTGCTTTTGCCTACATTGGGATGACCTACCAGCGCTACGCGAATATTCTTGAGCAGAAATTTGGTTCGATGTGCCTGTTCGAGCAGGCTTTTGAGATCATCGATTATGTGATTGGTGTGTACAATAGTCCGGGTTGAATCCTCTGCGCCTAAATCATCTTCGGGGAAATCAATATGGGCTTCCTGTAATGCCTGTAGTTCCAGAATAGATTCCTGAATAAGGATAAGTTTTTTGGACAACTCTCCTTTTAAATTCCGCTGTGCAAGAGCAAGAGAAGCTTCGTTTTTCGCGGCAATGACCTGAGCCACTGATTCAGCCTGGGAAAGGTCAATTTTCCCGTTGAGGAAGGCTCGTTTAGTAAATTCTCCTGGTTCTGCCAGGCGGCAACCATGATCAAGTAAATCTTTGCAGATTAGTTCGGCTATCAGTGGATTTCCATGACATGAAATTTCAAGCGATTCCTCTCCGGTGTAGGATTTATCTTTTTCATAATAAGTGATGAGAACCTCATCAATAAGGCCGCCAGTCTGATTTCGGTACTCGGTTAGTGTAGCAACCCTTGGTTGAATCTTGTTTTTGTTACAGGAGAGTTTCGCAATTTTTAGAGCAAGATCACCACTAACGCGAATAATTCCTATTGCGGATTCACCAGGAGGTGTAGCTTGTGCAATAATCGTATCCATCCCGTTAGGGTAGGGCGGGAGCAGTCTTAAAAATTAATCCTCGTCAGCAGAGTCACCCTTAGCAAGCACTGATCCAACGGATACCTGAACCTTTTCCATGATTGCTGAGGTAATTTGCTCTAGCAATTCCGGATTTTCGGCCAAAGCCTGCTTGGCGGCTTCTCTTCCTTGACCCACGAGATTTCCTTCATAAGAGATCCACGCACCTTTTTTTGCGAGAATTTGGTGGTCGATGCCTAGATCTATAACGGAACCTGTCTTGGAAATCCCCTCATTGTACATGATATCAAACTCGCAAGCAGTAAAAGGGGGAGCCACTTTGTTCTTCACAATTTTTAAACGGGTACGAGAACCAGTAACCTTACCATTGGCTTCTTTGATCTGACCAATTCTTCTTATGTCCATTCGCACTGAGCAGAAAAATTTAAGTGCTCTTCCGCCTGGGGTGGTTTCTGGACTCCCAAACATAACCCCAATTTTTTCCCTTATTTGATTGGTGAATATACAAACGCAATTGGTCTTGGATATGGCAGCGGTCAGGCGACGCATGGCTTGACTCATCATTCTTGCCTGCAAGCCAACGGTGGTGTCCCCCATTTGCCCATCCAACTCCTGTCGGGAAACAAGTGCAGCCACCGAATCGACAACGATCACATCTATGGCACCAGACCGGATCAAAGTTTCAGTAATATTGAGGGCATCTTCACCGCTTTCAGGCTGAGAAACCATCAGGTTGTCCAAATCAACGCCAACAATTTTGGCATATCTTGGGTCGAGAGCGTGTTCCACATCGACAAATACTGCATTGCCTCCCTTTCTTTGTGCTTCAGCGATCACGCTTAAGCAAAATGTCGTTTTACCGGAAGACTCAGGACCGTATATCTCCACAATTCTGCCTCTCGGAAGCCCGCCTACTCCGAGAGCTAGATCTGTCGCCAGGGAACCTGTGGAGATAACGGAGACATTCATTTTGGTTGCATCACCTAGCTTCATCAGTGCGCCTTCTCCAAACTTTTTGTTGATGCTCTGGAGTGCGAGCTCAAGCTCGGAGGTTGATTTACTAGGAGTTTTTTCGGATGCTTTGGCCATGTTTATTTCAAGATTGGAAGATTTAATTTGGGATATGTACAGTCTAAGGCAAGGAATTTCAATAGGAGCTTTGACAGACATCGATTTTTCTCAAATCGATGGAAGAAAACTAGAACTCTGAAAACGATTCTTGGCGAGAATGTTCTCCCTATTGAGAACAACTTTTCCCATATTTTTATGATATGATGGCTCTATTCAGGAAAGCGAGTGTAGAAAGAACTTTGCTAGTTCAGATCAGGACACTGCGAAAGAAATAATATAGAATTAAGTAAATTGGGCAGGACTCGTAAAAAATGTTCGATCTTTGGTTATCGACATAATTTTTAAGGGAAGGTTTTTTATGTCTTTCAGAAGGGTAGGGTACTCTCGATAAATTAATTTGATGATCAGACATGTAATTTGGGATTGGAACGGTACTTTAGTCGACGATGTTGATTTGTGTGTAGACATTCTGAATCAGATGCTGTCTGCCCATTGTCTGCCCACAATTTCAGTTAAGCAGTATCGGATGACCTTTTTTTTTCCTGTTGCTCAATTCTACCAAACCTTGGGTCTTCCATTTTCGGGACCTCAGTATGAAAAATTGGCCGGTGATTACATCCGAACCTACCGAGGACGCTTTAAAGAATGTGGGTTAAGCCAAGGAGCTCTTGAAACCGTGTGTGCTCTATCCAAGCTTGGAGTTTCTCAGTCCATTCTGTCGGCTGGAGCACAACGGGATGTGGAAACCTTTGTCTCTTTTTACCAACTTGACCCTTGGATTAGGTCGATTGATGGAGCCAACAATGTAGAAGCCAGCGGAAAAGCGGAACGAGCTAGTACTCATCTTTCCCGATTAGGTTTTGATGCAAAGGAAGTACTTTTGACTGGAGATACGTTACATGATCTTGAGGTTGGCAATTTGCTCGGTTGTCAGACCTTACTGTACAGTGGAGGGCATGCGGATGAGGTAAGATTATTGCAGGTTACAGATCGGATAATTCGTTCATTATCCGAGGTGGTAGGACGGGTTCACGATTGACCGCTATTTTTACCTCTATAAATTGATCTCTTTTTATGAGCAGGGTCTTCATTAAAACTTATGGTTGTCAGATGAACGAGAGAGATTCTGAGGCCGTTGCATACAAACTCATTGAGCAGGGCCATGAAATTACCGATCAAGAGGAAAATGCAGATGTGGTGCTTCTGAACACCTGCAGCGTTCGGGAAAAGGCAGAGCAGAAAGCCTTGGGAAAGGCGTCCTGGGTGCTGAATAGAGCGCTGAAAAAGAAAAGTAAACCCATCGTCGGCATTCTTGGATGTATGGCTCAGAACCGAGGTGAATCTTTACTGAAAGAGCTGCCCGGGCTTGGACTCGTGGTGGGGACCCAAAAGTTTCACCGTCTTCCTGAGCTGCTTGACCGAGCGATGAAGGGACATTCCATTGTTGAGTTAGAAGATGAGGCAGGCTCTCAGAATGAGATTAGGCACCACATTAAAAAGGGGACTAATCCGACCGCTTTTGTTTCCATTATGCAGGGCTGCAACATGAACTGCTCTTTTTGTATTGTTCCCAAAACGAGAGGAAAGGAGAGGTATCGCCCGATGGAGGAAATTCTTCAAGAGGTGGAGGGGCTTTCCAAGACCGGAGTGAAGGAGGTCACCTTACTCGGGCAAATTGTTAACGCCTACGGGCGTGGAGAGTTTAAGCGAATCAATGGGATGTCCCCTTTTGTGCAGCTTCTGGAGGAGATACATCAAATGTCTGGAATCAAGCGTATTCGTTTCACCTCTCCTCACCCGATTGCTTACGGAAAAGATTTGATCGATGCATTTGGGCGGTTGCCCAAACTGGGCAAGTATGCTCATATGCCTATGCAAAGTGGCTCCAATCGTATCCTTAAGGCAATGAACAGGCCTTACAGTATAGAGAAGTTCCTAAGTATTGTTCAAAGCCTGCGCACTCAAGTTTCCGGCATGAGGATAAGCACGGATGTAATTGTGGGCTTTCCAGGAGAGACTGATGAGGATTTTAATCAAACTAAAGATGCTTTTAAGCAAGCTGGTTTTGAAATGGGGTTTATTTTTAAGTATAGTGACCGTTCGGGCACACCTTCTGTTGAGATGGAGGGGAAGGTGGAAAACGATGACCTAGAGAGTCGGAATCAGGAACTTCTGAAAATTTTGGAAAAGCAATCTCTTTCATCCAACCAAGAGGTGCTCGGCCAGAAAGTCGAAGTTCTCATTGAAGGCGAGGCAAGGAAGGGTGGGGGGCAATTGATGGGAAGAACTCCATGCTTTCGAAAAGTAAATTTTATGGGCGATTCATCCTTAATTGGCGAGATGAGGATGGTCCGAATTACTCAAATCGGCTCATCCAGTCTTACGGGCGATTTAATTTTATAAGAACCCTCAATCCCATGACCCTTTTTCAGGCAAGCATAAGCACCGGATTTTTACTCTTTATTTTTGGTGCCCTTTTGATCATCAAAAGATCGAATTTCACTTCGGCATTGATCCGTTTTCCCCGCTCGAAATTGTGCAGTTATTGGTTCGTGGGTATTGCCACCCTATGGTTTTTGTGGAGACATGTTGAACATTTGAGCGAAGCGGATTTTGGGAACTATAAGTTATTGATTGGAATAGTTGCCTTGGGAGTGGCTGTACTTTCGTTTGTTTATGTTACCGACTTTTTGGCGGTGCGCGGATGGTCTATGCTGGTACTTCTGTATGCCCGAGAGGTATTGGATGCTGCTTTTTTGCAGGAACCAAAGTCCAGGCTATTGCTTGTCCTGACCACTTATTTTTTCATTGTAATCGCCCTGTATTTCGGTGCATGGCCATACAGGATGCGAGATTGGATAGAATGGATGGGGAAAAAGAAGAGAAGGTTTGCGATGTTGGGTTGCGGATTTCTTCTCACTGGGCTTTTGCTCCTTATTCTATCTTTAACTTATTGATCCGTTTGTCTCCGGGATGAGTTTAATTTTGGCAATCTCGGGGCCAGCAGCAGTCGGAAAAACGACAATTTGCGAGCGATTGATTCAGGAGTTTGGAGATGGATTGAGTCGGCTTGTAACTGCAACTACCCGTTCCCCTAGAGATGGCGAAAAACATGGGTTAGATTATTTCTTTTTCCAAAAATCAGAATTTGAAGAAAAGCTCTCGCAAAACCAGTTTTTAGAGCACGAGAATATTCACGGGAACGATTATGGCATCCTTAAGGAGTCTATTTTATCCGCTCAGGAAAAAGGGCTCGATATTTTATTGAATATTGATGTCAATGGCTCTGCGAGCCTAAGAAAATTCTGTCAAGATACCCTCGTGCTCAACGGTTGCTTAAGTACAATTTTTATACGCCCAAACAGTCTTGAGGATTTAAAGAACCGGATGATTCAGCGGGCGAGTGAAAGCGAAGAACAGGCTCAAGTCAGACTGGTCAATGCCCAAGCCGAAATGGAGAGGCAGGATGAATTTGATTATATTATTGAATCAGCCGATAAAGAAACCGACTACCAAACGATCAAAGAGATCTACCTAAGTTTAAAATAAACTGTTTTTAAGTACCCGATTCAGGGCGAAGGGGGTTTAACCAGTCGGTATGGAAAAAAGTACCCCTGGGAGCATCCGTTCTTTCATAGGTATGGGCCCCAAAGTAATCTCTTTGCAATTGAAGGAGGTTTTGGGGCAGACGAGAGCATCTATATGAATCGTAGTAGGATAAGGCAGATGAAAAAGTGGGCAATGGGATTCCTGACAGAGCACCTCCGGATACAACCTCACGCCAGTCTTTTTGGTATTTTCCGATGCAAGATTGAAAATAATCATCGAGAAGTAAATTGGCTAGAAATGGATTCTTTTGAAACGCCTCAGTAATTTTCTGAAGAAAGGCCGCCCTGATGATACAGCCACCCCGCCAAATTTGAGCAATTTCACCAAAATTGAGTGACCAGTCGTATTCCAATGCAGCGACTTTCATTAATTGAAAGCCTTGAGCATAAGAACATATCTTTGAGCAGTAAAGTGCTCCACGAATTGCTTCCAAGAAGCTGCTGCGGTCAACGGATTGGTCGGGGTGAGCGCTTGGTCCCGATAACGATTTACTGGCATCGATTCTTTCTTCCTTGATCGCACTCATACACCGGGCAAAAACAGCTTCGGCAACAGTAGGGGCGGGAACTCCCATGTCTAATGCATTCACAGAAGTCCATTTTCCCGTACCTTTCTGACCTGCAGCATCGAGGACATAGTCGACTAAAAAACCATCCTGTTGGGGATCTTTTTGCTGAAGGGCATCGGCGGTAATCTGCATCAAAAAAGAATCCAGTTCACCCTCATTCCAATCCGAGAAGGTTTCACCAATTTCATGGGCGGACATGCCAAGTATATTTGACATTAAATGATAAGCTTCGCAGATCATTTGCATATCACCATATTCGATCCCGTTGTGTACCATTTTAACGTAATGACCGGCTCCATTCTCACCAATGTATGCAGCACATGGAATTCCTCCAGAGACGGGGTTGCCGGGTGAAGCACCATCGATCGGTTTTCCATTCGATGCATCTACCTTTGCGGAAATAGCTAGCCATGCGTCCTTTATTTGCTCCCATGCGAAAGGAGAGCCTCCAGCCATTAGGGAGGGACCAAACCGTGCACCTTCCTCCCCGCCACTAACTCCAGAACCTACGAAGCAAATATTTTTTAATTTAAGGTCCGACTCCCGTCGGATTGTATCTGTCCATTTGGCATTTCCTCCATCGATGATCACATCCTGCTCATCAAGGAAGGGCAGCAGTGAATCAATCACCGCATCGGTGGCGTTACCGGCCTGTACCATAATGATAATTTTGCGCGGACGATTAATCGACGACACAAATGTTTCTAGGTTCTCATGCCCCAGAAGATTTTTGGAGTAAGTATTGCGATCAAGAAAATCTAGGGTTTTAGCGTAAGTCCGGTTAAAGACTGATACTTTAAAACCATGATCCGCAACATTTAGGGCGAGGTTTTGACCCATCACCGCTAGGCCAATTAGGCCGAAATCAGAAAGATTGTTAGACATATTGGTAGGATGCGAAAAAATTAGCTAGATCGCAATTAGCAAAATTCAACAATGAAGTTTAAATGGGAGAAGCGTTTGAAATGCTTTCGGAATAGGTTTCATTGCTATCTCCTGCAGGAGATGTTTCACTTGCAAGGTCCTCGGGAGGCTCATCTAATTGTGGCACAACTGGTCTTTTGAACATCGTGGCAGCGTTGGTGTATCGAGGATTAATTCCAAATTTACGCATCAAAAGAAGCATATCTTTTGAGCTAGTGCGGAGAGGGTTACCAACCAATTGAGCTCCATTTGGAGTGCGAGAAGGAGCGGTTAGGGGGGAGTTTGCATTGGATGCAGCTTGGGCATTGGAATTATTTATGGCCTTTAGGATGTTTCCTTTCGAAGCTAAGTTCTCCTCGGTATTATCTTCTAAACCTAATGCAAGTTTTGCACCAGCTAAGGCTCCTTCTGTTGCCCCTTGTTTGGATGACTGGCTAATTTGAGTAATGTCAAAGTTGTCGTCTAGCTTGGAGTTTGACGTGCCCTCACTGGCTTCAACAATGTCTTGGGCCTTTCTTCCCTGAATAACTCCAAATGTAGCGCCAAAAGAGGCTGCAGAAAGATTATCGATGGTTTGCCTGTCATTTGATTTCGAGTCTGGGGATAAACCCAATAATACAGTCGGTTCAAAAATTGCACCCATAGCTGAGCCAAGAGAAGTTTGTCGAGCAATGGCAACATCCATTTCCTCTGTAGAAGTAGGGGATCGCTTGACCTTCGAAAGGTTTTTTGAATTAACGCTCCCATAAGCAGACCCCTGAGCAGTAAAATTAATAATAGGGACAAGCTGGTCTGTTGGGTAATAGATTGCCAACCCTGTCGTGCCCATCATTGAGCCAAGGGATGCTCTTTGGCTTACTTGTTCAATTACACGAGGAGATTCGTTGAATGCGATCGAAGCAGCATCTACCGCCCCAAAAGAACTTCCTCGAGCAACTGCTTGAGCAATATCTCTTCTGCTTTGGCTGAAGATTTCCCAATTTTTAACAAATTCCATTGAATTAGGAAGGACGGTTGCCAGTTGCGCACCCATGGCTGAGCCATGAGCAACTGACTCAGAAATTCTACCAGGAGAGAAGCCGTCCTTAAGCACCAAGTCGTGCGAGAGTGCGGCGTGTGCAATGCCACGTGCCGAGAGTTCGGCGGCATCTGTGTACAAACCTTCTGCAAGATAATCTGGTTCTGAAGTAGCATATACGGATGATGCGAGAACAAATCCATTCGCCAGGGACTTGATGCTATCATAAGAGTAGAGAGATAATTGCTCTGCGGTAATGGATCCGGAATCAGAAATATCGAGCATACTGGTGAGCAATCCATCCGTTGCAGATTTGATAATGCTTTCGTCGTAGCGACTAAATTCCAAAAACGAATCACGATACAATCTTGGTTGGATATTTTCCTCATTGAGTCCATTAGTGGGTTCATTTACCCCTATTTTAGAATTGAAAAACCCTTGAGTAAGACCAACTGCGAGTTGTTGGTAGGCAGCAAAATTTGCAGGATCAAATCCGCTTAATCCACCAAATCTCATATCTGAATTTGCCTCTTTGCGATTAGCATCAACAGGATCAATTCGATTAAGCATTCCGGGGACCTCATTACCAGAATTTGAGTTGATGAAATTAACTAGTGAGCTGGAGAGCTCTTTTGCATTTGCCATAATCTCAACTTGGGGCCTTCCAAGTTCAGAAAGGCCTTCGATTGTAGCTTGCGATAGTCTTTTAATCCAATTAGGCCCGCTTCCTCCCCATTCAGCGATGTTTGGTAGTATCTCATTAAAAATAACCTTCGTTGCTTCAGTAGAAGCTTCATCGTCATCGGAGTTCGAAATATAATTCTTGTAAATACTCTTAAATGAAGACAGGAAAACACCGTCTGATAGGTCCCAACTATCATCCCCCTCCTTATTTTGGGCGATGTATTCAACGACCTCGCTGAAAGTTGTAGATTCAGTGCCAGGTTCGTTTGTAAAAAGTTTCGCATTTTCAAGCGATTTACTTGTTGGAATTGAGCCATCACTGGCAGCCTCAAATGTGGAAGAAATGGAACTGGAAACTTTAATCAGTTCAGGATCTTGAATGATTTCGTCCCGATTTGTTTCGTTGTCAAAAGGAGTAGAAAGCCTTCTTTGGGGTTTGTAGTTTTGAAGAAGGTTTTGCTTGAGCGATTGAGTGGAGACTAAGAGTTTAGTTTTAACCAATGTGGGAACTTCAGCGACTAAATATACACCGCTAGCCATTGTTAAAAGACTTATAAAGATAGATCTAATCATATTGGGGTATTATTTATATATCCCCCAGAGCCAATTAGTAGGCAAATGTAAAATTTAATTTTATAATCTTGAGTTCTTAACGCTTAGAGCGAAACAAACAGAAAGCATTGCCAGACAAGCTGGTGTCCTAGTCGGAAAATCAATAAAGCTATATACTATTGTAACCGCGGCACCCATGAGCAAAATTCTACTCTCTGCACTCGATTTTCTTATTAAGCATACAATTAACAAGCAAATCGCAGGAAGGAAAAAAGCAAGAAATCCAGCTAAACCCCATTCGCACCACCATTCAATAATATCACTGTGAGCGTGAGCAACCAGGGGGATGTAGGGATTGTGGGCATTCGCTAAACCTTTATTTCGCTCGTTGCGAACATGAGCAGATTGATACTTTTGGGAGACAGCAGTGTAAGTCTCAAAGCCATACCCCCATAAAGGGCTTTGTTTTGAAGCATTGATCGCATCTTCCCAAAGATACCAACGAAGTGGCATCTTGCCATGAGTGAAATCATTAAATTGCATTTGTGATACATTTTTGATTTCTCTGGATGTTTGAGATTGGTTTCCCAAAAACAAAAAGATTGAGAAACAGATTAAAAATTTAAAGGATAAGAAAAGCAAAACTTTCTTCTTCAATGAACCACTTGTATGGAGGGCAAATGTAAGAACTAATGATAGAACCAAAAAAATCATTAAAAGTGTGCCAGATCTTGATCCCGATAAAGGAATCGTAGATAATATAATTAACAGGCAAGCCAAAAGAAATATTAATTCCTTAGATCTAATAAAGTCCTTACCCCAAAATTTCAAGGGGCTGAAAATTAACTTAAATCCCAATGTGATCGACATTAGAGCGAAACAAGACCAGTGGTTCTTGTATGTAAACGTCGAGAAATAATATCTAGGCTCTGGTGCGTTCCAAATGCCAAGAATTTCCTTAATATCGCCACCAAATGAATAGTTGATTTTTTGATAAATGCCCACAATAGAAAGGATGAAGGAATTGATGAATATGATATAACATAAATTTCGCATCACTTTGTAATTCTCTGTACAAGCAAAAATTATAAAACCTACAAAGATATGAAATAAAAAAAAATAAAATTTAATAATAACTTTATTATTTTGAATAAGCATTGATGGTATCCATGGCAATGGATGTAAAGAAACTTTTAATTCTATATCATTAATTATATTAACAATATAATCATCATCAATAACTTTAAATTTACTCTTGTAGGAATTTTTTAGACCGAGCAGGATAGCAAGACTTTCTATGTTACTATTATTCTGTGTCTTGAGAATGGTTTGAATTCTATTCGAAATGAAAGTGGCTTTATTGATGTCTTTGCAAGCTAGAATCTTTTTTTGGAATTCTAATTCCAGAATATCTTTGTTCGTTAAATTCTTGTAAGTAGGGTTATTGTAAGAAATAGAAAACATGACTATTAGGCAGCCTGCCGTGAAAGCAAAATACCTCCAAACGCCCCAATGCCTTTTCAATGCAGAAAGCGAACATGCTAAAATAAAAATGCTAAGTACCCAAAGACCCCATTCAGCCCAACCACCCGCCAGCCCAGCTTTAGCCCAAAACAGCAACAATAAATAGGAGATTGTTAACTTAAGTAAGGTGTGGTTTGGCATTTGGGTTGGATGGCAGGATTTAGATGAGGTTGACAATAATCATCAGAAGAAATTCAATATCATAATTAATATTATGCCCTATTTAAAGGTTAGTTTTATATTGCCATTTCTCCTAGCCAGTCCCCATGTACTCATTGCCGCATTGATAGATGGCAAGCTGGGAACCGTTACAGCAGGTGCAACTATGACCGCAACCTATGATTCTCGGGTCTTCGCTATGTCGACAAACGAATTTAATAAAATTCGCAAGAGCAATTCTTCCAATATTAGTGAAATTGAGAGCGAGGACGATTTTATCATTACTTTTACTCCCGCTTTACATTTCGTCAAAAAACTCGGACTTTTTAAGATATCGGGAACAGCCGGCGTTAATATTACTCAATTTATTTACAATGATGGAAAAAGCTCAATCACGCCAAACACATCTTTGGCTGTGGATTTTGACGACACGCTTGGCCTCGGCCTTGCGCTCAAGAAGCGAGTTTCTAATAATGCAAAAATTAGGTTCGAAACAACCTTTGATTTCGGACAAGAGATTGGAGCAAGTATTTTAGATCAGGATTTTGTTTCCTATACATACATCAATACCGGTTTAAATATTCGTTATAATCATAGTGAGAAATTCGGTGTGGGTGGCGGCACCTCGTATTCTCACAGATTTTATCAAACAGACTCCTCGCGTGAAGATCAGCCAAACTTTGACTTTTCAACTTTGCCATTAAGTGCTCAAGCCTTTTACATTTATTCTGAAAAACTCGATTTTTTTACAAATTATACTTTCTCTAGAACGAAAGCTTCCAGTAGTCGTCCTGAGCTTACAAGTTCTCGTTCACACTCGATATCAATTGGGGCAGATGGTCAATTTTCTGAAAAACTTAGCGGGACCGCTTCTATTGGGTACACTCTACTAGATTTTGATCATTTTGGAACTCCTAACCGCCAGAACATTACCACATCGATAGTAGCAAATTGGAAGTTCAACTCCAAGACATCTTCTAACTACAATTTATCGAGAACATTCTCCCCTACATCTACAGGGGATTCAACTTTTACAACTTCTTTGGGTGCCGGACTAACTCATAGATTCACTGAAGATTGGAGTGGAAATGCCAACATCAGTGCAGGATTTTCTGAAATTACAAACATTGATAACAATCCTCATGAGCTTGATTCATATGGCTTTGGTTTCTCAACAAGCAAGAAATTAAGCCGAGTTTTTACAACTACTGGTTCGTATAACTTTACTTACACTGATTCAAGCAAAACAGGGTCTTACAACAGACATGTTATAAGTGCTCAAATAAGTGGTCGTTTCTGATGTACAGATACTGCACAGTTTATGTTTTATTTCTCTCGGGATTGTTTATCGTAGTTAAATCTGCTTTTCCGCAACCATCCTACAATTATGATCCATCTGTTTTAAGAGACCCAGAGGGGTACAAAATCCGTTATGGTGACAGAATTAGGGTAATCGTTAGAGGCGAACCTGAGTGCACATCTGAAGAAACGATTTCGAACCAGGGTACTCTTAACATTGTTTATCTGGGCGACATTTTTCTTGTTGGCTTGAACAAGCAAGAGGCTGTTCTAAAGATAACCAATGAATATACTCGTAATTTAATATTTGCACGCCCGAAAGTTTCCTTATCAATTACTAAGTATTCAGAGCGAGTTGTTTTTCTTACAGGATCGGTTAATCGAAAAGGGCCTTATGTATTTCCCGCCGAAGTTGAAGCGATGAATATAGTCGAGGTCATTGCACGGGCAGGGGGGTTTAATGGAATTGCAAAAAAAAATAAAGTTTTGGTGACTCGAACCTTTTTTGATGAGAAAGGGATGCCAACCAATACCCAAACTTATGAAGTCGATGTCGAGGCTTTAAGTTCTGGTTCTACGAAATCCAAAAAAAACTTTTGGGTTTACCCAGGAGACCGAATCGAAGTACCTGAAAGGCTATTGTAATGGACGAGAATTTCTCTGCAGAGTCTAAAGCTGAAGGTACTAAATCTACCAGAATCAAAGGGGTGGGAGATTTTCTTCTAATCCTAAGGGATCGTTGGCTTATAGCATTAACATTAGCAATCCCAGTTGCTTTGGGCTACATATATAAAGAATCTCAAGGAATTGAGCTTTATCGTTCATCTTCATCCTTTCGGCTCATTCCTCCTCCGGCAATTTTAAATTTACAGAAAGTTGACAGGGACCAACAGGTACAATCTTTAGTCGCCAAGCATTTAGATGGTCTCAACTCACCTGAGTTGAGAGCTAATGTGATATTAAAAATTAACGACAATCCTGAGCTCAAATCTGTTCTAGTCTCCCCTTTCCTTAGGGATGGAGTTCCCATTGATGTAGGTTCAACTGTTTCATACTCCAGTTCGGTTTCACCTCCATCAGAAGGTCGACCAAGGTTTACCATATCCTCAACTGCAAGGTCTGCCAGGGGTGCACAAATCGTCGCCGATTTAGTGCAATCGGAATACGAGAAACTGCATAAAAGCAGGAAAAGTATTCAGGTTGAGAATGTCAGAAATGTATTAGAAGTTCTCCTTCAAAAAAGTCTTGATGAGGAAAGAAGAATAGCTTCTGAAAAGTCTGACTATAAGAAAAAATTTGATCTTCCATTTCTTGAAGATGAAAAGAAAGATACTGCTGCTAGGAAAAGCCAATACCAAGCTCAAGTAACCAGTTCTAAACTCAGTCAAATTAAAATCAATTCTCTCTTAAGGCAGATTCTTCAAATTCAAGTGAGAATTGGCTCACAATCTGATTCGACTAGTTCCGAGGACATTAAAGATGATATTGCGGCAATTAAGCAATTTTTTGAAATTGATGCCATTGAGTCATTCGGGTCAATTCCTAGTTTGCGTAGTTCACTCAATAAACTTGAGTTGCAAAGAAACCAGTACGAGGAAACAGGTTCCGGTTATCTGGAAAGACATCCCAAGATGCTAGCGAATGCTCGACAAATTCAGATTGTTAAAAATAGCCTTAATCAAGAGGTTAAAGCTTCTATCGCTGATTTGAGGGATAAACATGTACAACTTACAGCCCAAGAGAAGGAGTTCACCCAAGCTATGTCTAAGGTGCAGGAGCAATCAAGGAACCTCAGTAAAATCGAAGAGGTTCTTAGGAATTATGACAGACAACTTTCGGTTGTCCGCAAAACAACCGATCAGATTCATAACAGACTTAATGATGTTCGCATAGAACAGACGCTTCCAAGTGAACAGGATGAACCATTGAATAAGGAATCCTTCGCCTATTTGCCCGGCGGTCCCTTTACGCCAGATAAGGCGAAGATAAAAAAAGACGGTTTGATGCTTGGCTTTGGAATATTTTTTATAGTACCTTTCTTACTGGAATTTATTGATAATCGTGTGAAGTCCCCATGGGATATTGAGGTCTTTCTCAATCGGGATTTAATAGCAGGGATTCCTAAGATTTCTCAAGTTGAAGAAAAAAATCGACCTCTTATTGTTGGTAATGATTTAGACGATGGTTTAACCGAAGCCTTTAGAAGCATGTTCAGTAGAATTCAAATGAATTCTATAACTGACTATCCGAAAACAATTCTTATTA
>Ga0181597_10002886_pt1 | contig 18297 bp, 22 predicted proteins | sample 041ome_5_FD_148647 | JGI IMG/M metagenome (GOLD analysis project Ga0181597, IMG submission 148647) | Coastal salt marsh microbial communities from the Groves Creek Marsh, Skidaway Island, Georgia - 041403US metaG (spades assembly) | ecosystem: Environmental > Aquatic > Marine > Intertidal zone... | reverse complement strand
TGAGGAATCCCAGGGCAAGGTCATGGAAGAAATGGGCCTGCGTAAGGGCGACCTGACCAACATGTCGCCGGACGGTAAAGGTCGCGTGCGTCTGGAGTACAACATCCCGGCTCGCGGTCTGATCGGTTTCCGTAACCAGTTCCTGACCCTGACCAACGGTGCTGGCATCCTGACCTCGATCTTCGATCGCTACGACACCATGAAGTCGGGCCAGATGTCCGGTCGTCAGAACGGCGTACTGGTTTCGGTTGAAACCGGCAAGGCACTGACCTACTCCCTGGAAACCCTGCAAGCACGCGGCAAGCTGTTTGTTGAGCACGGTCAGGAAATCTACAACGGTCAGATCGTCGGTCTGAACAGCCGTGACACCGATATGGGCGTTAACCCTACCAAGGGCAAGAAGCTCGACAACATGCGAGCTTCGGGTAAAGACGAAACCATCGCTCTGGTTCCACCTGTTCGCTTCACCCTGGAACAGGCTCTGGAATTCATCCAGGACGACGAGCTGTGTGAAGTGACGCCGAAGTCGATCCGTCTGCGTAAGAAGATCCTCGACGAAGGCGAGCGTACCCGCGCTGCCAAGAAAGCCAAGAACTGATCCAGTTCTAGCTAACTGAAAAGCCCCCGCCGGCGAGAGCCCGCGGGGGCTTTTTCTTGGGTGGGTAAAAAGTTGCTCACTGAATCAGGGTGTTTGACGGAATTTTCACAGAGCGGCTGGCATAAAGACCGCGGTCATTTAGATGTCATGAGGTCGCCATGTCTGCAACATTGCAAGCGTCGCCGCGCCAGCGCGTGGATTGGGCTGGGTTAGGTTGGGCTTTTTTATTCTTCTGGTATTTCTCCGGCGTTACCCAGTTATTGATTCAGCTGACCGGTACGGCGGGGTTTTCCGGCTTTCGTCAGGCATTTTTGGTCAGCGCGTTGTGGCTGGTGCCCTTGTTGCTGTGGCCAACCCGCGCCCGACAGTTGGCGGCGGTGATTGGCACATTGCTGTGGCTGTGCTCATTGGGCAGTTTTGGCTACTTTCTGGTCTACGGTCAGGAGTTCTCGCAGAGCGTGATTTTTATCATGTTCGAATCGAATATGAATGAGAGCCGCGAGTACCTGATTCAGTATTTCGCCTGGTGGATGCTGCCAGCCTTCGCGGCCTATGGCCTGGGCGGTTGGCTGTTGTGGCGCAAGGTGCGTCCGGTTTACCTGTCGCGTCCTGGTGCATTGTTTGCGGCGACCTTGGCGGTGTTCGTCTCGGTGGGCTATCCCGCCCTGCGTCAGTTCACTAAACACGACAGCTGGCAGGCAGGCTTTGATAACTTTGCCCAGCGCATTGAAGCGGCCACGCCTTGGCAGTTGGCGGTGGGCTACAAGAATTACAGTGAGCAACTGGCCAATATGCAGGTGCTGTTGGCTGAAAACGCCAGCATCCCACCCTTGGCCAATTTGCAGGATACCCATGCGGGACAGCCCGCTACGTTGGTTTTGGTGATCGGTGAATCGACCAACCGTCAGCGCATGAGCCTGTATGGCTACCCGCGTGCGACCACGCCGGAACTGGATGCACTGCGCGATCAGTTGCAGGTGTTCGATAACGTGGTGACCCCGCGTCCTTACACCATCGAAGCCTTGCAGCAGGTGCTGACCTTTGCCGATCAGGAGCACCCCGAGCGCTACCTGACCACGCCATCGGTGATCAACCTGATGAAGCAGGCGGGCTACAAGACCTACTGGATCACCAACCAGCAGACCATGACCAGGCGCAACACCATGCTCACGACCTTTTCTGAGCAGGCAGATGAGCAGTTTTACCTGAACAACAACCGTGAACAGAACGCCCGCCAGTATGACGGTGACGTGCTGGCGCCTTTTGCCAAGGTGCTGGCCGATGGTGCGCCGCGCAAGTTTATCGTGGTGCACCTGTTGGGCACGCACATGAGCTACCAGTACCGTTATCCGCCTGAGTTCGAACGCTTTACGGACCGTGCTGGTGTCCCGGCCAATGTCACGGATGATCAGCTGCCGACCTATAACAGCTACGACAACGCGGTGCTGTACAACGACCATGTGGTGGCCAGCCTGATCAAGGATTTGGCGGGGCACGAGCCAAACGGCATGTTGCTGTACCTAGCGGACCACGGCGAAGCGGTATTCGATGCACCCAAGCCCGACGTGCTCGGTCGTAACGAAGCAGCGCCGACCAGCCCGATGTACACCGTGCCGTTTATCTTGTGGAACTCGCCCCGGTGGCAGGCGCAGCAACCCCGTGACTTCACCGCCACGCTGTCGCGGCCTTACAGTTCGTCGCACTTTATCCACACTTGGGCCGACTTAGCCGGCTTGCGCTTTGATGAGTACGACGCGCACAAGAGCGTGGTGAGCAGTGACTTCCAAGCAATGCCGCTACTGATCGGTAACCCCGCGCAGCCCAAGAGCCTGATCGACTTTAGCCTGATCAAGCCCAAGACCAGTGCAGGGCGCTTAGCCCAACGTGATGAGGCGCGTGCGGCTGAGCTGTAACTCACTAAGTGTCGACCACTAAAAAGCCCCCGTCAGCAGATGTTGATGGGGGCTTTTTAGTGGCCGCAGGGACTGTTGATGGTGGCGCAGATTCGTTTTTTAGTCGCATGCGGGCGGCATGCTTGAGGTCTTCAGGGCGTTAGCGCACACGCATTTCCAGGCGAGCGATTGCGCCGCGCATCCGCTCAACCCCGTTACTTAGCTCTTTGGCTTGTACGCGCAATAACCAGGGCGCGGGCCGATCTTCGGGTGGTTGCGGCAGGTGTCCGGGCGCTTTTCGTAGATGGTGCACAGGCGCGTTTTACGGTCCAGGTAGTAGCAGTCGTTGTTGCTCATGCGTACCAGGGTGAAGATGCCCGACTTCTGGTGGAAACGTTCGACCAGACCGTCTTTTTGCAGGCGCTTGGCGATATTTTTCAGCGGCTCGCTGCGCTCAAATTCGTCGACCACACCGATGCGGATCAGGTCGTTGAGGCGCACCTCGACCGGCAGCGTGCAGCAGCTGGACATGCAGCTGTGGCACATGTCAGCAGTGTATTTGGCCCAGGTGTCCAGGCGGTCGAGTTCGGCGGCGGCAATCAGGTTGTTTTTCATCAGCGAGGCGTGCGTCGGTTAGGCGGCGGGCGATGATAGCGGGCCTGAAGTTTTTTGGAATGACAATCTGCTCGCTGGTCATCTTTTGTACGGCTGCATGGCGGAGGAATGGTCTTGTTTGCGCTGATGCGTAGAGTGTTTCGCGCTATTAGATAGGATGCGGCTGCCTCGGCGGCGCTGCGTCTGTTTGCCAGCCGAGTACCGAGTAGCGCTTGCACGCAGAAATAAAGCCAGGCCCTTTAACGATTTTGCAGTATGGTTAGCGCCTTCAATTGTTCGGCGTTAGAGGTCAGGAAGGCCCTTGCGTATTACAACTATGACCCGTCTTTTGGGCTTCTCCGCGTGCTTGCCGGATGTGGCGGGCGATCACTTACAGCTGTTCTCCCTGGCAGTGCCCTCCCTATGAATGCCTGCGGTAATTCCGGTTGGGCGCTGAGTGCCCCGGTGCTTTTGACGGGCGCGGTGTGCATTGGCGTGCTGCTGCTGGCGCGCTGGGTTAAGCGCCAGCGCTATTTCCCCGGGCGCGAGAGCTTTATCGTGCTGCATCTGGCCAGTCTCTGGTGGATGGTTGCGGCGAGTCTGGAAATGGCGGCGCAAGGCCCGCAGTGCAAGGTGTTCTGGGCGAGCATGGCCTGGCCTGGGATTCTGCTGACGCCGACCTTTTGGGCGGTATTCCTCTGGCAGTACGTCAACAGCGTACGGCAGCCGTTGCCGCTGCGCAGCGCGCTAGGCTTGGCCGTGGTGCCGTTGCTGATTTGGCTGGTTGCCCTAAGCAATCCCTGGCATGGCTTGTTTTACGCTGCCGGCACGGCACCGATGAGCGATGCGCCGGGCGCCCCCATCCGCTACCAGCATGGGCCGCTGTTCTACGCCGCGGCCGTGTATGTCTACCTGTTTATGACCTTCTGCATGGGCGTGGTGCTGCGCGCGGCCATCGTCAGCTATGGCGTGCATCGTCGTCATTATTTGGCCTTCGTTGTCGTCACGGCGGTGCCCTGGGTCGCCAATATCAGTTATGTGGTGTTCGGTTGGATGCTGTTCGGCTTCGATCCGACGCCCTTCAGTTTTACTTTTACACTGGTGGCGTTTGCCTGGTTGATTGTGGGGGTGCGGCTGTTTGATCTACTGCCCGTGGCCCGTCATCTGTTACTGGATGCGCTGCTCGACCCGGTGTTGGTGGTGGATGCACAGTTGCGCGTGATTGAGGCCAACCCGGCAGCCTTGAAGCTGGTTGGCCTGCGCAGTGGCTGGCAGGGGCGACAGTTGATGGATTGGCCGATCCTCGGCGCGGATTTGCACCAGCTGTTGAGCCAATCCGTGCAGGGTGAGCATGACCGGTTACTGACTCTGGCCAGCTCAGCCCGTTATTTCGAGGTACGCATACGCGCCATCGAGCGGATTACCCAGCGGGGCACGTTAACGCTGGGGCAAATGCTCTATTTGCGTGATGTCACCCAGCGGCATCTCAGCGAATTGAAACTGGCCGAAGCCCTTGCCTTGAGTGAAGAGCGTTTGCGCACCATCACCAGGCTGCATGAGCAGCTGCAGGAACAGGCACTGTGTGATCCGCTCACTGGGCTGTACAACCGCCGTTATCTGGATGAGTTCTTTGCCCGTGAGCTGGCGGTGGCGCAGCGTGAGCATTCGCCGATTTCACTGGCCCTGATCGACCTTGATCACTTCAAGCTACTCAACGACGAGTACGGTCACTTAGAAGGCGATGATGTGCTCAAGGGCGTCGCGCAGCACTTGTTGGAGAATCTGCGCAGTTCAGATGCGGTATTTCGCATTGGTGGCGAAGAGTTCCTGCTGATTCTGCCCCGTGCCGATGCTCCAGAGGCACGCGCGCGCTTGGATTCCATCTGCCGTGAGCTAGCGGCCCACCCGCTGCCAACACGCGGCGGCGCCCGCTATGTGACCCTGTCGGCTGGCCTGGCGCTGTGGCCTGAGCAAGGGCAGGCGTTGGATGAGTTGTTGCAAGTGGCCGATGCCGCGCTTTATCAGGCCAAGCACGAAGGACGTAATCGGGTGTGCAGTCTGGCCTGAGTGGCTGGACGCAGCCTTCCATCCAGCGCTAAGGCACGTTGCCCTCTAAAGAGGTAAACTGCGCGCGATTTCATACCCTCCGGAGCCCTCCATGTCCCGCGTTACCCTCAGCCGCTACCTGATTGAACAAACCCGCAGCAACAATACTCCGGCGGATTTGCGGTTTCTTATCGAAGTAGTGGCCCGCGCCTGTAAGGAAATCAGCCATCAGGTATCCAAGGGCGCACTGGGCGGCGTATTGGGCAGCATGGGCACCGAAAACGTGCAGGGCGAGGTGCAGAAAAAGCTCGACGTGATTTCCAACGAGATTCTGCTGGAAGCCAACGAGTGGGGCGGTCACCTGGCCGGCATGGCCTCCGAGGAGATGGACAACGCTTACCAGATCCCTGGCAAGTACCCGAAAGGTGCTTACCTGCTGGTATTCGATCCGCTGGACGGCTCCAGCAACATCGACGTGAACGTCTCGGTCGGCACCATCTTCTCGGTGCTGCGTTGCCCAGACCGCAACGGCGCTGAGGGTGACCTGGGCGAAGAAGCCTTCCTGCAGCCGGGTACCGAGCAGGTGTGCGCCGGTTATGCGATCTACGGCCCGCAGACCATGCTGATGTTGACCCTCGGTGACGGCGTCAAAGGCTTCACCCTCGACCGCGAACTGGGCAGCTTCGTCCTGACCCACGATGACATCAAGGTGCCGGAAGCCACCAAAGAGTTCGCCATCAACATGTCCAATCAGCGCCATTGGGAAGCGCCGGTACAGCGTTACGTCAGTGAGTTGCTGGCAGGCGAGACCGGACCGTTGGGCAAGAACTACAACATGCGCTGGGTCGCAGCGATGGTTGCCGATGTGCATCGCATCCTCACCCGTGGCGGCGTATTTATGTACCCACGCGACAGCCGTGACCCGTCAATGCCGGGCAAGCTGCGCCTGATGTATGAAGCCAATCCGATGGCGATGATCATCGAACAGGCTGGCGGCGTGGCCACCAACGGCACCCAGCGTATCCTCGATATTCAGCCGACCTCGCTGCACCAGCGTGTCGCGGTCTTCCTCGGTTCGAAGGAAGAAGTGCTACGCATCAGCGCCTATCACCGCGAGTAAGCAATGAGCGCGCCCTGGCAGCCGTTGCTCGACTGGTGGTTCGGTGCGGCCGGCAGCGGTCCCGATGTGACAGCTGCTGAGGTTGCCGCCAGCCGCACAGCCCTCTGGTTTGCCAAGCAGGATCGCCAGGATGGCCAGGCGCGCGAGCAACTTGGCGGGCTGGTCGACCAGGCGCTCGCCGGCCAATTGCACGACTGGCTTGGCGAGCCTGAAGGCTGGCTGGCAACCTTGCTGTTGCTCGATCAGCTGCCGCGCATGATTTTTCGTGACACCCCGCGCGCCTTTGCTGGCGACGCACTGGCTCGTGCGTCAGCGTTGCGCGGGCTGGCTCAAGGGTGGGATCAGCAGTTACCGCCGATTCAGCGGGTATTTGTCTACCTGGTGCTCGAACATGCCGAGGACCTGGCGCTACAGAATCAGGCCGTTCGGCTGTTTCAAGCGCTTACTCAGGAGGCGACAGCCGCCGAGCACGAGCTGTTTGCCGGTTACTTGGACTATGCCGAGTGTCATCAGCGGGTCATCGCCCGTTTTGGCCGTTTCCCCCATCGCAATCAAATCCTCGGGCGTAGCTCCAGCGCTAAAGAATCTGCCTTTCTGTTGGAACCAGGCTCGCGCTTTTAGCGTCCAAGCGAGCAGGTTGGTTATTGCTATGCCAAGCTGGTCTTGGTTATTCCCTCTGGAGTTCTTTATGTCTCTGCGTGTTGCCGCACTATTTGCCAGTTGCCTGTTATTGGCGGCTTGCAACAAGGTCAATCAGGATAATTACGCCCAGCTTAAGCCGGGGATGAGCAAGGTCGAGGTCGAAAACTTGCTGGGTAAACCATCTGAGTGTTCCGGTGCCCTCGGTATCTCCAGCTGCACTTGGGGCAATGAGCAGCGCTTTATCAGCGTGCAGTACGCGGGTGAGCAGGTCTTGCTGTTTTCCGGCAAGGGACTGCAGTGATGCGCCTGCTGGCGGTGTTGGCCGCAGCGGTAGCCTTGGCGGGATGTGCGAACTCCGGTACGGGAACAGTGCCGCCGAAAACCGTGGAGCAGGTTGATCTGCAGCGCTATCAGGGCACGTGGTATGAACAGGCGCGTTTGCCGATGTTCTTCCAGCGCAACTGCGCGCAGTCCGAGGCCATTTACAGCGTGCAAGAAGGTGGCGCGCTTGGCGTGATCAACCGCTGCCGTACCTTCGATGGCGACGTGCAGCAAGTGCAGGGCCAGGCCGTGGCTCAGGTGCCAGGCGAAACCAGCAAGCTGTGGGTGCGCTTCGATAACTGGGCCAGTAACTTACTGCCCGGTCTGACCAAGGGCGAGTACTGGGTGCTCTACCTGGATGAAAACTATCAAACAGCACTGGTCGGCCACCCCAATCGCCAGTACCTCTGGCTGTTGACGCGTGATCAGGAGCTCAGCTCGCAAAACCGCGCAACGCTACTCGAAGAGGCGCGCAGTCGCGGCTATGGCACGCGTGAGTTGATCTGGCGGCGCACGGATGCCGAGATGGATCAAGCGCGCTAACTCAGCGCAGTGGGCCAGGCTCTTATGTGATTGGCCTGGACCGGGTTGATCGCCAGTGTGTTAAGGCGGGGTGCTGGTGTGTTCGGGGAAGCTTACGCGACCCTGTGCCCGCAGCAGGCCGGTTAGTCCTTCAGCTTTTTGAAGTCGGCACTGAGACGCTATTCCCAGCTTAGGCGTGCCAGCTTCCACTCATCGCCTTCCCGCCACCACTCCAGCTTCACGCTGTAATGGCGGGCGCTGTCGGGGATCAGGCCTTCGGCGCCGGTCAGGCCGACCTGGGCCTCGGTGTGGCCTTTCTCACGGTAGGTCGCGTCGATGTAGCTGTGCTTGCTCAGGGCCAGCACCTTGATGTTCTTGTGGCGCATAAACAGCAGCAACAGGGTGCGCTTTGCCCACTCGCGATCCAATTCGCCCTGGGCCGAGAACTGCGGGTGCAACTGGTCAAGCACTGCGCTGTTGTTCTTCGCTTCTAGGTTGTTCTGCAGTTGCTGCGCGGCCGCTTCCAGCGCGGCCTGCGGATCGTCCTTGGCACCGCAACCGGTGAGCAGGGTGCAAAACATCAAGAAAGCCCAGGCAAATATCCGTGTTGGCATGCTCAACTCCCGTTTCATGGTTATGATGCCCGACAGAGCGTCAAGCGGCTGCGCCGCGGTTATCTAGCGCAAGCCCGTCTACGTTATGCAACGCTTTATTCAGGTCAAGTCAGGAGCATGCCATGCAGACCTTGTATCCGGAGATTAAACCCTACGCCCGTCATGAGCTGGCGGTGCAGGCACCGCATGTGCTTTATGTGGACGAAAGCGGTTCGCCGGATGGCTTGCCTGTAGTGTTTATCCATGGCGGTCCTGGTGCCGGTTGTGATGCGGCCAGTCGCCGCTATTTCGACCCTAATTTGTACCGCATCGTGACCTTCGACCAGCGCGGGTGTGGGCGATCCACTCCTCACGCCAGCCTGGAAAACAACACCACCCAGGCGCTGATCGAGGACATGGAAGTGATCCGCGAGCAGTTGGGTATCGACAAGTGGGTGCTGTTTGGCGGCTCTTGGGGCTCGACCCTGGCCCTAGCTTACGCGCAGGCGCATCCAGAACGGGTGCATGGGCTGATTCTGCGGGGCATCTTCCTTTGCCGCCCGCAGGAAATCAGCTGGTTTTATCAGGCCGGTGCCAGCCGGCTGTTCCCAGATTATTGGGAGGATTACCTGGCGCCGATCCCGCTGGATGAGCGCGTTGACCTGGTGCAAGCGTTCTATAAACGCCTGACCGGCCCTGACCAGATTGCCCAAATGCATGCGGCCAAGGCCTGGTCGAGCTGGGAAGGCCGCACCGCCACCCTGCGGCCTAATCCACAGGTGGTCGACCGTTTCACCGATAGCCATCGCGCCCTATCGATTGCCCGGATCGAATGCCATTATTTCGTCAATAACGCCTTTCTTGAGCAAGACCAGTTGCTGCGTGATATGCCGAAAATCGCCCACCTGCCTGGGGTCATCGTGCATGGCCGTTATGACGTGATTTGCCCGCTGGATAACGCTTGGGCCCTGCACCAGACCTGGCCTAACAGTGAGCTACAGATCATTCGCGACGCCGGCCATTCGGCTGCCGAAGTTGGCATTACCGATGCTCTGGTGCGTGCTGCAGATGAAATGGCGCGGCGCTTGCTCAACCTGACGCCGGATGAAGCATGAAGGCGCTGATCCAACGCGTACGCGCCGCCCGAGTAGAAGTAGCAGGCGAAGTGGTCGGTGCGATTGATCAGGGCCTGCTGGCGCTGGTCGGCGTCGAGCCGCAAGACACCCTGGGCAGCGTCGAAAAAATCCTGCACAAGCTGCTCAATTACCGGGTATTCAGCGACGCGGCGGGCAAGATGAATTTGTCGCTCAGTGATGTCAGCGGTGGCTTGTTGCTGGTTTCGCAGTTCACCCTGGCCGCCGATACCAAGAGTGGCCTGCGCCCGAGCTTTTCCAGCGCCGCGCCGCCTGCGCTGGGTGCCGAGATGTTCGATCTGCTGGTCGCCCAGGCCCAAGCCAAACACCCGCAGGTCGCTACCGGCCAGTTCGGCGCCGATATGCAGGTGCATCTGGTCAATGATGGGCCGGTGACCTTTCTGCTGGAGAGCTAACAGCGCGGCTAGCGCGCGAGGGCTTCGGCGACAAAGTCCAGGCGATCCTGGCCGAAGTGCATTTCCTCGCCGATGAAGAAGGTCGGTGCGCCAAACACGCCGCGTTTGATGGCTTCTTCGGTGGTGGCCTTGAGGCGTTCCTTGACCGCTTCATCGCTGACCAGTTGCTCAAACTCAGTCAGGTCGAAACCCGCGCTGCTCAATACTTCGGCCACGACCTCTGGCTTGCTGAGGTTTTTCTGTTGCACCCACAGTGCCTCGAAGAGAGTTTTCACGTAGTGCTCGAAGCGTTCGCTGCCCTGATAACCGGCTGCGCCGCGCATCAGGGTGAGGGTATTGATCGGAAAGTGCGGGTTGAACTGCATGCTGGCGCCATAGCGTGCGGCGAAGCGGGCTAGATCCTGCAGCATCCAGCGGCCCTTGCTCGGGATCATCACGGGCGACTGGTTGCCGGTGGCTTTGAATACACCGCCGAGCAGCATCGGCCGCCAGATGATTTGGGCGCCGGCTTTATCGGCAATCTGCGGTAGCTGGGTCCAGGCCAGGTAGCTGGCCGGGCTGCCAAAGTCGAAAAAGAATTCAACGGTTTTGCTCATTGCATGTTCCTCGGGGCGGTCTTGTTATTGGCTGGGCGTGTGGTGGCTAGAAGGTTTCCGTCCAAGGGCGCAGATCCAGCTCATGCACCCAGCAATCGCGCGGCTGACAATGGATCTGCCAGTAGGTGTCGGCAATATGCGCGGGGTTGAGGATGCCGTCCTGTTCCTTGCGCTGGTACAGCGCGGGGAAGGTGTCGCGGATAAAAGCGGTGTCGATGGCGCCGTCGATAATTGGATGAGCGACATGGATGCCTTGTGGGCCCAGTTCACGGGCCATGCTCTGGGCCAGGGCGCGCAGGGCAAACTTGGCGCTGGCGAAGGCAGAGAAGTTGGCCCGGCCGCGTAACGAGGCGGTGGCACCGGTAAAGATGATGGTGCCCTGGCCACGCGGTAGCATGACCTTGGCCGCTTCACGACCGGTGAGAAAGCCCGCCAGGGCGGCCATTTCCCAAACCTTGCGGTAGACCCGTTCAGTGGTTTCGGTGATGGAAAACTGCACGTTGGCGCCGATGTTGAAGATCACCGCATGCAGCGGGCCGACCTCGCGCTCGATGGTGGCGAACAGCTCGATCACCTGTTCCTCTACCCGAGCATCGCAGCCAAATGCCCGCGCGCTACCGCCGGCCGCTTCGATCTCGGCCACGAGGGGGCTCAATTTGTCTGCATTACGGCGTGCCACGCAGGCGACATAGCCCTCACGGGCGAAGCGTTTAGCGATGGCGCCGCCGGTGGCGTCGCCGGTGGCGTCGCCGGTGGCGTCGCCGGCACCAACTACCAGAATTGCTTTGCGTGCGGTCATTACTGTCTCCGTCAGTTCTATTTTGGAACCTGGGTCGATACTCGGTTCCATTTTGGAACCTGTCAAGCTAATGTGCCTTATCGATTGCGGAGATGAGTCATGCGTTGGGAAGAGCTTGATCAACAACCCTGCTCGCTGGCGCGTGCGCTGGCGGTGGTGGGTGATCGCTGGACATTGCTGGTGCTGCGCGAGTGTTTTCTCGGAGTTCGTCGCTTTGACGAGTTCGAGAAACGCTTGGGGATTACCCGGCATGTGCTGGCCGATCGCCTGAAAAAACTGACTGAAGCGGGTGTTCTGGACAAGGTGGCTTATCAGCAGCGGCCGTTGCGTGAGGAGTACTGCCTGAGTGCCAAAGGCCGTGATCTGTACCCGGCTATCATGGCGCTGGTGCATTGGGGCGACAGCCATATGAGCGGAGTCGAGGGTGCACCGATCCGGCATGTTCACCGCACGTGCGGTCAGCCGATGCATGGTGTGCTGGTGTGCTCGGACTGTGGTGAGCCGCTGCAGCCGAGGGATGTACAGCTGGAGGAAGCGCCCGCGCTCAAGGGCCAGCTACTGCCAGCGCATTGGCACGAAAAGCAGGTTGTGTAGGGTGAATGACGCTTTGCTCATCTACCCTCGTGAGCTAGTGGATGGATACAGCGCCATCCCGCCTGTGGGGCAGGGGTGCCGGTTAAAACAGTCGCGCCAGTAGTGCAGTAACCGCTGTCTCCACCCGCAGGATTCGCGCACCCAGTTGCACGGGTTGCAGGCCGGCTTCGGAAAGCTTTTCCACCTCGTAGGGAATCCAGCCGCCTTCCGGGCCGATGGCCAGTGTGACGGCCTGTTCGACTGCCCGTGGGCAAGCCGGGTAATCGCCAGGGTGACCGACAAGGCCCAGAGTGCCGGCGGTGAGGTGTGGCAGATGATCTTCGACAAAGGGTTTGAAGCGCTTCTCGATGATCACCTCGGGTAGCACGGTATCGCGGGCTTGTTCCAAACCGAGAATCAGCTGTTCGCGAATGGCTGCTGGCTCCAGAAAGGGGGTCTGCCAGAAGCTTTTTTCAACGCGATAGCTATTGAGCAGAATCAGTCGAGGTACGCCCATGCTGCTGACGGTTTGCAGCACGCGCCGCAGCATCTTCGGCCGGGGCAGGGCCAGCAGCAAGGTAAGCGGCAGTTTCTCAGGCGGCGCTTGATCGAACTGCACCGACAGTTCGGCGTGCTCGGCATCCAGGCGCAGCAGCTGGCCGCTGCCCATCAGGCCGTTGAGGCGACCGACCCGCAGGCTGTCGCCGGCTTCAGCGCGGTGCACGTCCTGCAGGTGTTTAAGGCGGCGCCCGCTCAGCAATACGCGGTCTGCGGCGATAAAGTCGCCGTCTTCGAGTAGCAGCAGGTTCACGGTTGTGCGGCTGGCGGTTGATCGTGGGGCGCGTCTTCGCTGTCGGTGTTGTCTGCTGCATCCTCGTCAGGGCGTCGCTTGACTAGGCTGCCGCACAACAAGCCGGCCTCAAACAGCATCCACATGGGCAGCGCCAGCAAGGTCTGCGAGAACACGTCGGGCGGCGTCAGCACCATGCCGACGACAAAGCAGCCGACCACCACGTAGGGGCGACTTTTACGCAGTGTGGCGACATCCACCACGCCGATCCAGATCAGCAGGAAGGTGGCGATCGGGATCTCAAATGCGACGCCAAAGGCGAAGAACAGGGTGAGGACAAAATCTAGGTACTGGCCGATGTCGGTCATCATCGCCACGCCTTCCGGGGTCACGCTGGCGAAGAAGCCGAACATGATCGGGAACACCACAAAGTAGGCGAAGGCCATGCCGCCATAGAACAGCAGAATGCTAGAAATCAGCAGCGGTACGGCAATACGCTTTTCGTGCTTGTACAGGCCCGGCGCGATAAAGCCCCAGATCTGATGCAGGATGATCGGGATCGCCAGGAACAACGCGACCATAAGGGTCAGCTTGAAGGGCGTGAGGAAGGGCGAAGCCACGCCAGTGGCGATCATCGTCGCGCCTTCCGGCAAGTAAGCGCGCAGCGGGGCGGCGACTAGGGCGTAAATGTCCTGAGAAAAATAGAACAGCCCGGCAAACAGCAGGAACACGGCCCCAACAATACGCAACAGGCGGGTGCGCAGCTCAGTCAGGTGTGAGACCAGGGGCATTTCCTGGTCGCTGTCCGGTCGTTGGCTCATGGCTGCGGGCTTTTATCCTGGCTGCTGTTTTTGACGCTTTCGGCCGTGGGGGTGGTTTCGCCCAGGCTGCTGAGCGGTGCATTGAGCTTCTGCTTGGCCGCGTTCATTTCGCGCTCAAGGTCGAGAATCTGCTCGTTATGCAGCTGGCGGCGAATTTCGTCTGCGCCAATCTCGCGCTCGACCTCTGCTTTGATCGCGCTAAAACTGCGTTTTATCCGGCCGATCCACAAGCCAGCGGTGCGCACAGCACCGGGCAGGCGATCAGGGCCCAATACCAGCAGGGCGACGATGCCCACCAGCAGCAGCTCGGTAAAGCCAATATCGAACATGGCTTAGTCTTTTTTCGCCGGTTCTTCGACCTTGCGCGCCTGAGCGTCGATGGTCTGACCTTTCGGCTCGTCCACGGCAGGGGCCGGCTTCTCAGCGTCGCCGTTGTCCATCGACTTACGGAAGCCCTTAATCGCGTCGCCCAGGTCAGAACCCAGGCCCTTGAGGCGCTTGGTGCCGAACAGCATGACCACGATCAGCAGGATGATCAGGAGTTGCCAGATGCTAATGCCACCGAATCCCATAATGCGTACTCCGTAGTAAGAGGTTGATTAGTTTTGCGGGCGTGCGGCTTTTTCCGCGTGGCCGGACAGGCCAAAGCGCCGGTCCAGTTCGTCCAGTACCGCTTGCGGGTGCTGGCCGAGGGCGGCAAGCATGACCAAACTGTGGAACCACAGGTCGGCGGTTTCGTAGATCACATCGCTGCAGTCGCCGCTGACGGCAGCATCTTTGGCCGCCAGAATGGTTTCCACCGACTCCTCGCCTACCTTTTCCAGAATCTTGTTCAGGCCCTTGTGGTACAGGCTGGCGACATAGGAACTGTCGGCGGCCGCGCCTTTGCGCGACTCCAGCACCTCGGCCAGGCGGCTCAGGGTATCAGTCATGGCCGTGTCACTCATGGTTGTGTCCTGGGTTGTAGATGGCGTGCGGGTTTTTGATCACCGCATCGACGGTTTTCCAGCTGCCGTTATCGAATACGCGGTAAAAGCAGCTTTCGCGGCCGGTATGGCAGGCGATGCCGCCCAGTTGTTCGACCTTCATGATGATCACGTCAGCATCGCAGTCCAGGCGCAGTTCGTGGAGCTTCTGCACATGGCCGGACTCTTCACCCTTGCGCCAGAGTTTGCCGCGCGAACGCGACCAGTAGATGGCGCGCTGCTCGGTGGCCGTCAGCGCCAGGGCTTCACGGTTCATCCAGGCCATCATCAGTACACGGCCGGTTTGGTGGTCCTGAGCGATTGCCGGCACCAGGCCGTCGCTGTTCCAGTTGATTTCGTCGAGCCAGTCAGTCATCGCTATATCCGCCCGTAACGGGCTGCTTGGTTCAGAAAGCTAGTGTGCCAGTTCGCACCCAGTGTGGCTATCGGCGCAACACCAGATAAACCCCCGCCACAGCCATTACCCAGCTCGGCCAGACGAGCAGGGTCAAGGCCAGGCCTTGGCTGACGGCGCCGGCAATCAGGGCCGCGCCCAACAGCCGTCCCAGCCAGTGCTGGGTAGTCGCCGGCTGCTCCTGACGCTGCGCGGGCTGCTGGTTAAGGCGCTCCAGCGTCTCGCGGGCGATTTGCGACAGGTGTGGGACTTGCTCAGCTTGCAGTTGCAGGTTACGCAGCAGATGCAGTGGGCTGATGCGCTCGCGCATCCAGCGCTCAAGGAACGGCTGAGCAGTGCTCCACAGATCAAGATCCGGGTAGAGCTGGCGGCCGAGGCCTTCGATATTCAGCAGGGTCTTCTGCAATAGCACCAGCTGCGGTTGCACTTCCATATTGAAGCGCCGCGCGGTCTGGAACAGACGCAGCAGCAGCTGAGCAAAAGAAATATCTTTCAGCGGCCGCTCAAAAATCGGTTCGCAGACGGTGCGGATGGCGGCCTCGAAGTCATTCACCTTGGTCTCGGCAGGCACCCAGCCAGAGTCGATATGCAGCTGCGCCACACGGCGGTAGTCACGCTTGAAAAAGGCCAGCAGGTTACGCGCCAGATAGTCCTGATCTTCGGCGGTGAGGCTGCCGATGATGCCGCAGTCGATGGCGATGTACTGCGGGTTCCACGGCGTGCGCGTGCTGACAAAGATATTGCCGGGGTGCATGTCGGCGTGGAAGAAGCTGTCGCGGAACACCTGGGTGAAGAAGATCTCTACGCCGCGTTCGGCCAGCAGCTTCATGTCGGTGCGCTGGTCAGCCAGGGTCGCCAGGTCGGTGACCTGAATGCCATAGATGCGCTCCATCACCAGTACTTTCGGTCGGCACAGGTCCCAGTAAACCTGAGGGACATAGAGCAGCGGCGAGCCTTCGAAATTGCGCCGTAACTGACTGGCGTTGGCCGCTTCACGTAGCAGGTCAAGTTCGTCGTAGATGGTTTTCTCGTAATCGCTGACCACTTCCACCGGGCGCAGGCGGCGTGCATCGGCGGAGGACTTCTCGGCTATTTTGGCGAGCAGGAACAGCCAGGCGATGTCTTGCTCGATCACCGGTTCCAGGCCGGGGCGAATCACCTTGACCACCACTTCTTCGCCGCTTTTCAGTTGTGCGCCATGCACCTGCGCCACCGAGGCGGACGCCAGCGGCTGGGCATCGAAGCGGGCAAACACCTCGCTGACCTTGGCACCCAGCTGGGCTTCGATCAGCGCCTGCGACTGAGCAGGGTCAAACGGCGGTACTTGGTCTTGTAGCTTGGCCAGTTCGTCGGCGATATCCAGTGGCAGCAGGTCGCGGCGGGTTGAGAGCACCTGGCCGAATTTGATGAAGATCGGCCCCAGCTCTTCCAGCGCCAAGCGCAGGCGTGCGCCGCGCGACAGGTTAAGCGTGCGACGTGGCAACCAGCGCCAGGGCAGGGCAAAACGCAACGCGCGCAGCCAGAGTGGCAGCGGCAGGGCGAACAACAGGTCATCCAGTTGATAGCGGATAATCACGCGCTGAATGCGCAGCAGACGACGGACGGCAAGCAGCTTCATGCGATGGGCTTATGGTTTTGGGCAAGGCGCTCAATGCGGGCATCGAGACGGTCGAGTGACAACTTCAGGTGATCGAGTTCGGCGAAGCGCGCATCGGCCTCGCGCTGGCCGACCAGGCTGCGGGACTCTTCGCTGAGGTAATCAGCCAGGTTCAGGCGCAGGCTGTCGAGGGCTTGGCTGCTCCAGCTCACCCGGCTGCGCAGGTGGCCGCCAAGCAACTGGCTGCCAACCGGGCCGAGCCAGCGTGACAGCTCATACTCCCAGTCCAGTTCGAGGTCCTGAAGGATGCCGGCCAGTTCCAGCAGGGCGGCGCTGTCACCGTCCAGGCTGACTTCGGGGCTGTGCAGGATGCTGGTCTTATTCTTACTGGTGGCCAGGCGTACTAGGCTGGCCGCCGGCGCGCGTAGGCTGCAATCAGCCTCGCCGGCCCACTGCGCGGCCAATTGCAGGCCGGTCGCGCTGGGCAGAATAAACAGTTGCAGGCTCGGCGCCGTGCACTCCACTGCTATTACGCGACCGCTCAAGCGCGCCAGGCGCGGCAGCGCCGTGCTGTCCATGGCCAATACGCGATTGAGGCCAAGCTCGACCCCGGCCAGCAGCCCGGTGATTAACATCAGGGCTTGATGCCGCGGTGCAGGGCGACGATGCCGCCGGTCATGTTGTGGAAGGTCACGCGCTCGAAGCCGGCTTCAACCATCATCGCCTTGAGGGTGTCCTGATCCGGGTGCATGCGGATCGACTCGGCCAGGTAGCGGTAGCTTTCGGCGTCGTTGGTGATCAGCTTGCCGGCCAACGGCATGAACTTGAACGAATACGCGTCGTAAAACTTCGACAGCAGCGGGCTGGAGGGTTTGGAGAACTCCAGGATCAACAGGCGGCCACCAGGCTTGAGCACCCGCAGCATTGAGCGGATTGCATCTTCTTTATGCGTCACGTTGCGCAGGCCGAAGGCGATGGCCACCACATCGAAATGGTTATCCGGGAACGGCAGTTTTTCCGCGTCGGCCTGGACGAAGCTGACGTTGCCGGACACGCCTTTGTCGAGCAGACGATCACGGCCAACGCGCAGCATCGACTCGTTGATGTCGGCCAGTACCACTTCGCCGGTCGGGCCAACCAGGCTGGAGAACTTGCGGGTCAGGTCGCCCGTGCCACCGGCGATATCCAACACCCGGTTGCCGCTGCGCACACCGGACAGTTCAATGGTGAAGCGCTTCCACAGGCGGTGCATGCCGCCGGACAGCACATCGTTCATCAGGTCGTACTTGGCCGCCACCGAGTGGAAGACCTCGGCGACTTTTTCCGCCTTCTGGCTTTCCGGCACATCCTGGAAACCAAAATGCGTGGTGGGTTCGCTGTCGCTGTTCTTGCGCGGGTCGTTCATCGTGCCCTTTCCTAAACAGAGAGGCTGAGTCAAAGAGGCGGCCATTCTAAACCTAAATGCAGGCATAGGCTCCAAACCGCACGCGTGAAGTAAAAGCCTGAGGGCTTTGCATGTGTGCAGCTTGCTATAGTCTCGCAATCTAGGGTCTGTTGTCGTTTCGGCACGAGTCGCGTTGCCGCGCAAAACCTCGCCAGGCTAGGCGGAGGACGCTGGTAATGGTGTTCCCTTGCCAAGTCCTCCAACACCGCATGGCGAGGTTTTGCGCGCAACCCGAAGGGCCGTGCCTGTTTTAGCGCGATACGGCGTTTCTCGACACTCATTTGGAGCGCCAAACTTCGTGTCTCGTGCCTTGTCTCGCGCTAAAACAGGCTTCGGCGCGGCCGCGCTGAAACGATAACAAACCCTAAGGTCGCAGTTAACTGGCGAGGAGAAATGCCATGGCCAAGATCACCGTTGAAC
>Ga0181597_10002884_pt1 | contig 18303 bp, 20 predicted proteins | sample 041ome_5_FD_148647 | JGI IMG/M metagenome (GOLD analysis project Ga0181597, IMG submission 148647) | Coastal salt marsh microbial communities from the Groves Creek Marsh, Skidaway Island, Georgia - 041403US metaG (spades assembly) | ecosystem: Environmental > Aquatic > Marine > Intertidal zone... | reverse complement strand
AGCCGGGGAGGGGTTCCAGTTTTTAATCTTCCTATTTTAAAATTATATTTTTTTAATTGTTCACTTAATCCCGTTGAAGGTTTCTCATCATACCTTCCAGCAGGTGTTCTTTCATCGCCTATATGTATCAAACCATTTAAAAAAGTGCCCGTTGTTAGTATTAACTTAGAACATAAAACTTTTTTACCTTCTTTAGTTATAAATCCAGTTATTGTATTTTTGTCAAAAATAAACTTTATTACAGGATCAGAAAAAATACTTAAATTACAGTAGTTTGAAAGTTTTTCTTGCATATATTTACGATATAATGATCTATCCGATTGAGTTCTAGGTCCTCTTACTGCTGGGCCTCTACTTCTATTTAATAATCTAAATTGTATACCCGATTTATCTGCAACCTCGCCCATAAGACCATCAAGGGCATCTATCTCTCGTACTAAATGTCCTTTACCCAAACCACCAATTGCTGGGTTACAAGACATCTCTCCAATAGTTTCTTTCTTGTGGGTGAATAGAGCAGTGTTAACTCCAAGTCGTGCAGAAGCTGCAGCTGCCTCACATCCTGCATGGCCACCACCTATTACCACAACATCAAATGATAAATCATTTTTCATAAGCTAAATTTATAACTGATTATTATATTTACAAGGTGAGTATATTTTTGCTTTAATAAGCTTTATTTATCAGCGTTTTAAGTAAAAAAGGGGTTAAAACAAGGAAAATAAGGTATTATTTACCTATACAAAAATCGTTAAAAATACTACCTAATATCTCTTCTACATCGACTTTTCCTACTATCATACCTAAATGTCTAGTAGCTAATCTTAGATCCTCTGCAGCTTTATCAAAATCCTCATCTTCATTTTTTTTATTAAAATTTTTTAGATGCTCTAAACATTGTTCAAGATGTTGTCTGTGTCGTTCTCTTGTAATTAAAATATCATCACTTGTTATAAATTTATTCTTTAAATTGTTTTTTATTTTTAAAATTAATTCATCAATGTTTAAATTTTCTTTAATTGAAATTAATACATGATTAAATTTTTTAATTTCAGGGTCGATATCTCCTTTTAAAAGATCTGATTTATTTATTACTAAAATTGCATTTTGATCTAACAAACCCTTCAAAACATCAGTAAAATCAAAGTTTTTTGCATCAACAACCACCAATTTTAAATCAGCCTCTTCTGCTCTATTTAAGGATAATTTAATACCTTTCCTTTCAATTTCGTTTTTAGATTCTCTTATCCCAGCAGTGTCAGAAACAATGACGGGATAACCATCTATATTAAGATGTGTTTCAATTACATCTCTTGTTGTTCCTGCAATCTCTGAAACTATTGCAACATCTCTATTAGATAGATGATTTAAGAGACTAGATTTTCCCGCATTAGTAGGTCCAAGAATTGCAATTTTAAAACCCTCTCTTATTCTTTCTCCAACCTTTTGATCATTTAAAATTTTTTCAATATTTTTTAAGACATCATCAGAACTTTTTTTAATTTCTTTTAAAATATCATTAGGCAAATCTTCATCTGGAAAATCTATTTTAGCTTCAACATGTGATAAAATTTTTAAAAGTTTTTCTCTTAAAAAATTAAATTTATCTGAAGATTTTCCATTCATTATTTTAATTGCTTGCTGTCTTTGAATTTCAGTTTCAGAAGAAATTAAATCCGCAATGCTCTCTGCTTTAAGTAAATTTATTTTTCCACTTTGAAATGCAAGTTTTGTAAACTCACCGGGTTCTGCTAGACGACAATTTTCAACTTCTGAAATAGAAGCATGAATCGCATCGATTACGGCATTACTTCCATGTACTTGTATTTCAGCCATATCCTCACCTGTGTAGCTCTCAGGCCCAGGAAACCATAGTATTATGCCTTCATCAATTAGTTCAGAAGTATTAATTTTATTGATTTTTCTTAGAGTTGCTACTCTTGGTTTGGGAACACTTTTGCCAGTTAGTAATTCAATAACTTTAGAAGTTTCTTGTCCTGAAATTCTTATAATAGCAATACCAGATACCCCAGGTCCACTTGATAAAGCATAAATTGTCATGATTTTAATATAAGTGTTTTTTTTTATTTTTAATATATTTTTATTTAGAAGAAAAGATTATGAATTTTAAAAAATTAGAAATTATAAATATAGATCACATAAAATATTTAGAAAATAAATTATTAAATAATCAATTTGAGTCACTTGAAAAGATAATTGAAAATTTAAATAAAAAAAATTTTAAACATCCGGCTATTCAACTACTATATGCAAACTCAAAAGCTTTAAAAAAAAATTCGAATTTAGAGGATAAAAAAATTGCTTTTGATATATTTATCGAAATATACAAATCAAATCCTAGTTTTATAAATGCACTATATAATGCTTGTGCTATTTGTTTTCAGATTAATGAATATAATGAAATTTTAATGTTATTAGAAGATTTTATTAGAAAAGGAAATTATGATAAAAAAATCTATAGCACTCTTTACAAAATATATGCTGTTTTAGGTGAAACAGAAAAAACTCATAAAATTTTAGAACTAGTTGTTAAAAAAGAACCAGAGAATTTAAAAGCATGGTCTGCACTAATATTTAATTCATTATATTTAGATCAATTTGTACAAAATGAAAATAGTGATCTTTATAAAAAATTTTCAAATAATATTACTAATCACAAGATCACAGAAAAAATATCTATTTCAAAAAAAAATAGCAAAATAAAAATTGGTTTTATTTCACCCTATTTTGATGGAAATTCTATAGATGGCTTTTTGTTAGGTTTGCTTGAAAATATGGACAGAAAAACTTTTGAGATTATAGGATTCAATTTAAATATTTCAAATAATAAATCAAAACATTTAATTAATTACTTTGATAGTTGGCATCATGTTCATGATCTAAAAGATATAGATTTAATTAATTTTATAAGAAGAAAGAATATAAATATTTTAATAGATCTAGTAGGACATGGACCGGGAAATAGATTGTCAGTTATAAAAAATAGAGTGGCACCAATTCAAATATCTTGGCTTGGATACACAAACACGACTGGATTAAAAGAAATGGATTACATAATTGCTGATCCTAATTTGATAGAGGAGAATGAGCATAATTTGTATTATGAGAAAATTTTATATCTTCCCAATATATGGAATTCTCATAAAGAAATGGATGAAAAATTAGAAATAAAAAATCTACCTTATGATAAAAATAATCATATTACCTTTGGTTCATTTAACAATTTTAAAAAAATTTCTAATAGTGTTATTAAAGTTTGGTCTCAAATTTTAGACGAGACAAATAGTAAATTAATTTTAAAATCATCAATGCACAATAATTTAGAATTAAGAGAAAGATTTTTAAATAAATTTCCTAAAAGTCTTACAAATAAAGGTAAAATTATTTTACTTGAAGGACAAAAAAAAAAGTTAGATCATATCAATCTTTATAATGAAGTGGATATAGGTTTGGATACTTTTCCATATACTGGCGTTACAACTACATTTGAGGCTATATGGATGGGTGTTCCAGTATTAACTCTTAAAGGCAACAATTTTTCATCAAGATGTGGGGAAAGTATAAATATTAATTTAAAGTTGGAACAATTTATAGCCAAAGATACAGATGATTATATAAAAAAAGCAATAAACTTTACAAAAGAAATTGATCATATCAGAAACTTAAGAAAAAGTTTACGTGGAGATGCTAAAAACTCTCCACTTTTTAAAACAAAAAATTTCGCAATCCAATTCTGTAATGAATTAAAAAATTTATGGTTAAAAAAACAAAACTTATCTAAACTTTAAAAATAAGAGTCCAAAATATTAAACATTTTTCTTAAATGTTTAGTAAAACCTAAGTTTGAATTAACCGATGATTTGTATATAGGTTTGTTTGCCTGAGAAACGCTAACAGTTTGTACTGGTGTTTTTTTATTTTGATAAAACTGTAAACATTCTGGTTCCCATGTTAAATCACAAAAAGAAATTAATTTTCTAGCCTCTGTTTCAGGTGAATTTACAAGATTTTCATAATTGGCATCAAAAATAGAATCTTCAAATCTAGATTTCCAATAATTTATTATTTTTGAGTATAAAATATAATAATCAGCAATATCTTTTTGGTCATAAGCCCAGAACATCGTTTTTGAGGGAAAATGATTTTTAAATAATGATAAACAATTATCTTTTGGATTTCTTAGACAATGAATTATTTTACTATTTGGAAAAAATAATTTTATAAATCCTATCCATATAAAGTTTTGTGGCGCTTTATCCGTAATAATATCAGTATCAAATTGATGAAAATTTAAAAAATTGTTATATTTTTCGATAATTTTATTATTTGATTTTGATAGTTCTTCTAATATTTTTGACTTGTTGAAATTATTGTCATTTAAAAAAAATTCATTGATAATGTTCGATAAATAATGAATTTCCCCGGCTCCTCTAACTTTACTATGTGATGCTAAAATTTGTTCAATTAATGTTGTTCCTGATCTTGGCATACCACAAATAAATATATATTTTTTTTTACTTTTAAATTTTGGTAAATCTTTTAATTGAAGCGTATCAAATAATTTAATTAAATTTTTAAAAAGTTTTCTTATATTAGTTAAATCAACATTATTATTTTGTTTTTGTAATAAATTTGCTTTACTCAAATAATTGTAAGCATTTTTAAAATCTTTCATATCTTCATAAGCTTTACCGACCGCAAAAAACAAATCTATTTTTTCAGTTAATGACAAAAATTTAAGTTTTTTTTCATCTAATAATTCTTTCATTTTTTCAAAATGATCAGATTCATTTCTGTAATTTATAATTGAGCTTAAAATTTTGTGAGCAGATGTATTAAACGGCTGAATATCTATTATTTTAAATGCATATTTTTTTGCCTCATCCATTTGTCCTAGCCCCTGACTACATACTGAAAGATTTAATAAAACTTCGGTGTTATTAGGTTCTATTTTAATTGCTTGTAATAAAAGCTTTTTTGCATCGCTATATTGATTCAACTCTCTTTTAAAATTTGAATAATTATTCAACACTTTAATATTTTTTGGATTTTTCTTTATTACTTTTTTATATAAATCTTCAGATTTTTTAAATTCATACACATTTTTATAAACTGTTGCTAAATTATTCATTGCTGCATAATTATCTTGGTCAAGAGATAAAGCTTTATTAAAATATTCAATTGATTTTTTTAATTGTCCGCTACTTTGTAAAATCAAACCTTTAAGATTATAAAAATAGTTATTTTGTGGGAATTTTTTAATCAATTCATCACAAATTTTACCTGCTTGAAAAAATTGATTTGAACTAATTAGGGTTTGTATTTTAAAAACTTTACTTTTTATATCCATAAACTTTTTGGACAAAAAATCATATAATTCTATGCGGGCTTATTCATTGAATTAAAAAATTCTGCATTATTTTTTGTATCTTTTAATTTTGAATTAATAAATTCAATTGCATCCATTGTTCCCATCGGAGCGATTATTCTTCTTAAAACATTCATTTTTTGAAGATCATTTTTGTCGAACAATAGCTCTTCTCTTCTAGTCCCAGATTTTGTAATATCTATTGCAGGATAAATTCTTTTATCAGCAATCTTTCTATCAAGAACAGTCTCGCTATTCCCTGTTCCTTTAAATTCTTCAAAAATTACCTCATCCATTCTACTTCCCGTATCAATTAAGGCAGTTGAAATGATTGTTAATGATCCTCCTTCTTCTATATTTCTTGCTGCTCCAAAAAATCTTTTGGGTCTTTGAAGTGCGTTTGCATCCACACCTCCAGTTAAAACCTTTCCGGAACTTGGAATAACAGCGTTATAAGCTCTTCCTAATCTTGTGATTGAATCTAATAATATAACAACATCTTTTTTGTGTTCGGTTAATCTTTTTGCTTTTTCAATTACCATCTCAGCAACAGCAACGTGTCGTTGAGCTGGTTCATCAAAAGTTGAGCTAATTACTTCACCTTTTACAGTTCTTTGCATATCGGTAACCTCCTCAGGTCTTTCATCAATCAATAAAACAATCAGATAACTCTCTGGATAGTTTTTAGCTATTGAATTAGCAATGCTTTGTAAAATCATTGTTTTGCCTGCTTTTGGTGGTGAAATTATTATTGATCTTTGGCCTTTACCAATTGGGCTTACTAGATCAATTAATCTTGGTGTTAAGTCAGGTTTTTTTTCAATTTTTGTAGTTTCAACTTCCATTACCATTTGCTGATCTGGATAAAGGGGGGTTAAGTTGTCAAATGCAATTTTATGTCTTGCTTTTTCTGGCTCTTCAAAATTAATTTTACTGACTTGAAGTAAAGCAAAATATCTTTCACCTTCTTTAGGTGCTCTTACTGGTCCCTCAATTGTATCTCCGGTTCTTAAACCAAATTTTCTTATTTGACTTGGGCTAACATAAATATCATCTGGCCCTGGTAAATAGTTAGACTCCATTGCTCTTAAAAAGCCAAAACCATCCTGTAATAATTGCAGAACACCGGCTCCAGTAATTTCCTCTTTTTCTGCAACTTTTTTTAAAATCGCAAAAAGAATTTCTTGTTTTCTTAATGTACTAGCATTCTCAATACCAAGTTCTTCGGCTTGAGTAATAAGCTGTTCAGACGATTTTAACTTTAACTCTTGAATGTTCATGATTTAAATTTTGTAAGGACTATAAAGATATAACTAATATATATACTACAATTGTTATTTCAACCCTAGATTGGCTTAAAAATAACAATAAAAACTATCAAAATCAGCATTATTGTAGGAACTTCATTAATTATTCTAAAGAATTTTGATGATCTGGTATTAGAATTATTTTTTAATGATAGAAGACATTTCCCAAGGTAGTCATTATAAACCGATAACAATATAACCATAACAATTTTTATTTGCATCCAGAGTTGAGAAAATATCTCTATACTATTTAAGTAAATTAGAACTAAACCAAAGATCCAAGTAAAAATCATCGCTGGACGCATTATGTAATAAAAAAGTTTTTTTTCCATTACTTCAAAAATATCAGTGGCTTCTTTTTTTTCTTTATTCTCAACATGATAAACAAAAATTCTTGGGAGATACAAGAGACCAGCCATCCATGAAACAACAGCTATCAAATGTAAACTCTTAAATAATAGATAACTATTCATAATTTAAACATGGACATTTAGTGAATTGGTTTGGGCATTGTATTTTTGGAGGGAAAAGCTCTCCATTAAAATTATAGTCTTTTTTTTTTATTATTAAATTCGACAGTGCTTTTATATAATTTTCATTAATACCCAGTGCAGGAACTCTCGTATAATTTTTACATCCATTTTTATCAGCCAACTCTTTATATTCTATATCTAGTTCAACTAAAGTTTCAGAATGTTCGGATACAAATGCTATAGGAACTATCACAATGTGTTTACCTAATTTTGAATTTTCTACAATTATATCCTCTGTAGATGGGCCAATCCATTTCAGAGGTCCAACACGACTTTGATAACTTAAAATCCAGTCTAGATCTTTAATATTAAGAGATTTGATAATTTTATTAACTGATTGTTCTACTTGCCATTTATAAGGATCACCTTTTTTTATATTTTTTTCTGGCAGACCGTGCGCAGAGAAAATTAATTTAAAATTTTTTAAATTATTAATTTTTTTTATAATTTCATATTTATGAGCTAAAACAAAATTCTCATCGGTAGGATAACAACAAATTGTGCTTGTGTTAATTTTAATATTCTTTTTTTTACAAATATCTTTCCACTCCTTTATTGATGATCCTGATGTTGCTGCAGAATATTGGGGATATAATGGCATTAATATAATTTCATCTGGTTTAAAAATTTTCACATTTTCTAAAACTTCCTCTGCCCTTGGGTGCCAACACCTCATAACAATGAAACATTTATACTCTGTATTTTCATCATCAATATTAAGCTTTAATTCAAGAGCTTTTGACTGTTCTACTGTTAATTTTAAAATAGGAGATGATCCACCAAGCTGTTGATATATTTTTTTAGCAGTTGGGGCTCTTCTGTTAGAAATTAACTTGGCTAGAGGATATCTAAAAATAGCAGGTAAATTTAATATTGCCGGATCATTAAATAGATTAAATAAAAAAGGTTTTACATTTTCTAATTTATCAGGCCCCCCCAAATTAAAAAGAATTACTGCTTTTTTCATTTGTAATCCTTAACGGTATTAACTAAATATTCAAACATATTAGGGTCAGTTTCAGGCAAAACTCCATGTCCTAAATTAAATATATATGGATGATCTTTAAATATATCTAAATATTTAGTTGCTTCCTTTTTTAATCTATCTTTATCTGTTAGCAAAATTTTGGGATCAAGTCCTCCTTGGATAGGAATTTTTATATCATTTAAAATTTTTCTTGGGTCAACATTATAATCAATACTAATCGCGTCTGGTTTAACAATTTCACAAAATTCTTTATAATTTTTAATTTCTCTAGGAAAACAAATGACAGGTGTATTTAAAGATTTCACGTAGTTAACTAGATTAAGCGTAGGTGAATAAATGTAATTAGGTAAATCTTTTTTCTCTAACAAACCTGCCCAACTATCAAATATTTGTATCACATTTGCACCATTATCAATTTGGTTTTTTATATGTATTTTTAAGAATTTTTCTAATATCAATAAAATTCTATTTATCAAAAATTCATTTTTAAAAAAATTTTTTTTAAGACTTTTTTTGGGAGATTGCTGGTTAATGATGTAAACCAATAGAGTCCAAGGCGCACCTACAAAGCCTATAGTATTTTTATTATTATTTTTCACAATACTGTCCGAGCTTACTTTTTGAATTGCTTTGTAGATTGGATAAATTTTTTCAACAAAATCGATTTCATCTATTCTGGTCATTTCATCAATATTTACCTCGCCAAGCTTCGGGCCAAAACCTTTCTCAAATTCAACTTTTTGATTTAAACCATATGGAAGCATTAAAATATCAGAGAAGATTATTGCAGCATCCAAATTAAACCTTTTTAAAGGTTGTAATGTAATTTCTGATGATAAACTTTCATTTAAGCATAGATTTATAAAATTTGGATTTAATTTTCTTATTTTTCGAAATTCAGGAAGATATCTCCCGGCTTGTCTCATTATCCATATTGGATTAATTTTTGTTTTTTTGTTTATTATTACTTCATGAAGAGGGGTCATATTAAAATAATATATATAATTATTGTATTAGTATTATGTGATGTGAATATTGATAATAAATATTTTTTAACATTTTATTAACAACTTAATAACAATTAATAATTATTAATATTGTTTAAATTGAAGCTTTATTAAACTTTATTCAATATATTGTATAATTCTATTCATATGTTTGTTAATGTTAATAAAACCCTTATTTTACAACAATAATTAACCAATATTTAAATTGAGTAATTTTATGAAAATAATACAAATTTATTAACAATTTATTCATGAGTAATACATATCAAATATATCTTATATCCGACTCAACAGGAGAGACATTAGATAGAATTTTTTTAGCGTTAAAGGCTCAATTTAAAAATATAGAATACAAAATTCATTCTTACTCTTTTACTAGAACTGAAAATCAAATTTTCAAAATTTTAGAAGAGGCTAAAACAAATGAAAATTCAGTAATTCTTTATACAATTGTAGATAATAACTTGGCCAAATATTTAGCTACAGTAAGTAATCAAAAAAAAATACCATGTTTTGGTGTCTTGGGAAATTTAATTCTAAATTTTTCAAAAATACTTAATCAAAAAGCATCTCATGAACCAAGTGGTCAACACGCACTTAATGAAGAATATTACGATAGAATAGAAGCAATTCAATTTACAATGAGTCATGATGATGGAAATTTATTAAATGATATAGAAAAATCAGACATTATTTTAGTAGGGGTTAGTAGAACAAGCAAAACACCAACATCAATTTATCTTGCAAACAAAGGTTTTAAAACCTCAAATATACCCCTGGTGAATGAAAATTCTTTACCAAAAAAATTAAGAGAAAATCCTCAAATAACTTGTGTTATTGGTTTAAGCACAGAACCAGAGAGATTAGTTGATTTAAGAAAAAATAGAATGAATTCCTTAAAAGAAACTGAAAATACAAAATATACTAGTATTGAAAATGTTAAAAAAGAAATTATAGATGCAAAAAAAACTTTCCAAAAATACAGATGGCCATCAATTGATGTTACAAGAAAATCAGTTGAAGAAACAGCTGCTTCAATTATAAAAATTCATGAAATATATTTAAACAATGTTAAATAGGATTATTCTCGCATCTAAAAGCAAAGTTAGAAAAGAAATATTAGACAAACACAATGTATTTTGTGAAGTTAAACCGTCATATATAGATGAAGATGTGGTTAAAGAGTCTTTAATTAGTAAGTCAGCTTCACCAGAAACTATCTCTAAAAATTTAGCCGAATTAAAAGCTAATAAAGTGAGTTTGAGCCAAAAAGATTTAATGGTTCTGGGAGCTGATAGTGTAATAGATTTGGATGGAGAGCTAATTTCCAAACCACAAAGTAGAGCAGAAGCTTTAATAATTCTTAAAAAACTTAATGGCAAAAAACATTATTTAATAAGCTCAGTGTGTATTTCAAAAAATGGTTCAATGATATGGAACTATACTGATAAAGCAGAGCTAACCATGAAAAACTTCTCAGATGAAGATTTAAAAATTTATTTGTCAAAAATAACAGATGAAGCCTTATATGCTTATAACGTTTATCAAATTGAGGGAGAGGGAAGAAATTTATTCTCAAATATTACTGGAAACGAAGATACCATAATGGGGTTACCTGTTCTTAAAATCAAAGAATATTTAGAAAATTACCAATGAAAAAGTTTTTAGTAATAGGCAACCCTATTGAACATTCATTGTCTCCAATTTTACACAATTACTGGATTAAAAAAAATAAAATTGATGCAATCTATGAAAAGCAAAAATTAAATGAAGATCAATTAGAGCAAATAATTCAACAAATTAAAGAGAAAAAAATTAATGGTATTAATGTTACTGTTCCATTCAAAAAAGCAGTCATCCCTTATCTGGATGAACTAAGCATAGAAGCTAAAAGCACACAATCAGTTAATACTATTTATTTAAAAGATAATAAGGTAATGGGACACAACACAGATATAGATGGTTTTGAAAATAGTATTAAAAAATCAAAATTCGATCTTAATAATAAAGAAGTTCTGATATTAGGGGCTGGAGGAGTGGTCCCATCAATAATTTTTTCTTTAAATAAAATGAAAGTTTCTAAAATTAAAATAAGCAATAGAACAAAAGAGAAAGCTGATAACTTAAAAAAACTTTTTAAATATATAGAAATAATAGAATGGGGTCAGGTTCCCGATTTTGATATGATTATAAATGCTACAAGTTTAGGTTTGAAAAAAGAAGATAGTATAAATCTTGATTTTTCACAAATGTCTCAAAACAAAATTTTTTATGATGTTATTTACAATCCTAAAGAAACAAATTTTTTAAAAACTGGACAAAGCTTAGGGAACTTATCATTAAATGGTAAATTAATGTTTATTTATCAAGCTTTTTCAGCATTTAATATTTGGCATGGATTGAAACCTGATGTCAATGAAAATGTTTTTGAACTTTTAGATAGATGATTAAAATTGGGATTTTAGGAGATATAGGTTCTGGTAAGAGTTATGTAGCTCAAAGCTTCGGTTACCCTGTTTTTAATGCAGATTATGAGGTCATTAAATTATATCAAAATAATAAAGTTATTTTTAATAAATTAAAAATAAAATTACCAAAATATATTCATTCATTCCCTATAGATAAAATAGAAATTTCTAATGCAATTTTAGCTAATAAAAATAATCTTAATAAAATAGTCAAAATTGTTCATGCAGAAATAAGAAATAAATTAAATAATTTTTTAAAAAAAAATAGAAATAAAAAGATTGTAATTCTAGATATTCCACTTTTATTAGAAAATAAAATTAACAAAAAAGACGATATATTAGTTTATGTACAATCTAAAAAATCATTAGTTACCAAAAATTTGAAAAAAAGAAAAAACTTTAATCAAAAACTTTTAAAAAAATTCAAATCCATACAACTACCGATTAGTTATAAAAAGGAAAAATCTCATTTTATCGTTAAAAATAATTTTACAAAAAAGTCAGTTAATGATGGTATAAGAAGTATTTTAGATAAGATCGAATAAATGAAAGAAGTAGTATTAGATACAGAAACAACTGGTATATCAGTGAAAGAAGGACACAGAATTGTCGAGATAGGTTGTATAGAATTAGACAATTTGATTCCAACTAAAAATAAATTTCATTGTTATTTAAATCCAGAAAGAAAAGTTTCAGAGAAGGCTCTTGAAGTTCATGGCTATACTGATGAATTTTTAGCATCTCAAAAAATATTTATTGATATTGTGGATCAGTTTTTAGAATTTATTAAAAATAAAAGACTTATTATTCATAATGCTGAATTTGATTTAGGTCATTTAAATAATGAACTATCTTTATTGGGTAAAAAGAAGTTAGATAATGAAATTATAGACACATTGATCTTGGCTAGAGATAAATTTCCGGGTTCACCATCCAGTTTAGATGCGCTTTGCAAAAGATATAGAGTTGATAATTCAAAAAGGACAAATCATACCGCTTTAATTGACTGTGATTTATTAGCTAAAGTATATATAAATTTAATAGATCAGAAAGAACCAACATTAAATTTCGAAAATTTAGATCAAAATATAAAATTACAAAATGACCTTAATGTTTCATATTTTAAGAAAGTTGTAAAACCTACCCTTGAAGAGCTTAAACAACATAAAGATTACTTAAAAAATAGTTTAAAAAAAAATTTTTACTAATTTAGTTTCTGATTATAGAGAGCTTCAAAATCTATTTTTTTTTCAAATTTAATTTCAGGATATCCTGAATTGTGAAGAAGATTTAACAACGATTTCTCTAAATCTGGATAAATTTCAGTCTGAACATCACAAAGTATAATCTTCTCTAATTCTTTTTTATCTTTTATATTATCGTTAATTCTTATTATGGTTGAAAAAATAATTTCGAAATGGGATTTTTTTTCACTGCCATCTTTATCCTCATACTTTAATGTTGTGTTTACTTCTATATGTTTGTCCTTTACTGGCTTAGACTTAATATCAATCGCAAGTTGATATTTGAAAATTCTATCTCTTACAAATATATATGTTTCGATATCTCTAGTTTCGCTAGACATATCTTTTATATATTTTCCTAAAATTTTATATTTTTCTGTCATCGTCATTTTCTATATCTTGATAGTCCCCATCAATAATATTTTTTTCATTGATGTCTTTATGTTTAAATTTTTTTGAAAGTATACTAAAAAAAAAACTTCGACTTATTGGAAAAATCAGTAAGAATCCAAATATATCAGTTGCAAATCCAGGAATAATCAGAAGTAATGCAGCAAATGCAATCGCTGCACCAGATACCATTTCGTACGTAGGTGGTTTATTTTTGCTTAATTGTTCAAATCCCGATTTTAGAGTATTTAAACCTTCATATTTTGCATAATAAATTCCAACAATAGCTGTAGTGAATATCAGTAAAATTGTAGTTATAGCTCCTATTTGAGAACCTATTTTAATTAGAAGATAAATTTCGATTACTGGAATTAATAAAATCGACAATAATAATGAGTTCATTTGTCTTTAATCTAAATTGCTAGTTGAAATTAATCAACATAGTAATTACTATATGACTATGAGCCACAGTTTTGAGTACATTGATATTATACTTCTAGCAATGATTGCTGGTTTTATTTTTTTAAGATTACGAGGTATTCTTGGAAAAAGAACTGGTTTTGAGGGAAAAGCACCCCCAAAATTTGAGGAAGTTTTGAATAAAGTAAAAACAGATAAAGTTCAAAAAATAAATGAGAACTTTGATGATAATGCTCAAAAAGAATTTTTAAAAGGTGCAAGAATTGCTTACGAAACTATTATTACAGATTTTAGTGATAATGATAATAAAATAATTGCCAGTAAACCACTTCTTAGTAAAGAAATCTTTAATCAATTTGATGAAGCATTAAAAGAAAGAAGTAAAAGAGGGCACTATGCAGAAATAACTTTTATAGGGATTAATTCTGCAACCATTAAAGAGCATAAAAAAATTGATAAAATTTTAAATGTTACAGTAGATTTCATAGCTGAGGTAATAACTTGCATCAAAGACAAAGATAAAAAAATTATATCGGGTGATTCAGAGAAAATAAAAAAAATCTATGATACCTGGGTATTTTCAAGAGATATCACTTCAGCGAACCCTAATTGGAAATTAGTTAATACTCTAACTTAATTGACTGATAATATTTCAGAAAAAGATAAAAAAGATTGGAAAAATTTTCTTTCAAATAATGAAAGATTGCCAAATAAAGACAAAAAAATAGATAAAAAAATAACTTTTAAAACAAGGGCAATAGATTTGCATGGGTATAGCCTTGAGGAAGCTAATAAATCAATCGAAAATTTTATTCTTAAATCTTATCAAGAAAAAATAAATAAATTGATAGTTGTTACTGGAAAGGGAATTCATTCCCAGAATGAAAAAAACCCTTATGTCTCTAAAGATTTAAGTATTTTAAAATATTCAGTTCCAGAGTTTATTTCAAATAATAAAAATTTAATGAAAATTATTTATGAAATGAAAGATGCAAAAATAGAGGATGGTGGCGGTGGAGCTTTTTATATTTTTTTGAAAAAAAAAATATGATAAAAATACCAAATGATAATTTGGTTAGCTTCGTATCCTAAAAGTGGTAACACTTTTTTGCGATCATTACTTGTATCATACTTGTTAACTAAAGATGGTAAATTTCAGTCAAAAGATTTAGAAAAAATTACTCAATTTCCTGATAAAAATGTCTTTAAAAAGTTGGGATTTGACACCCTTAACGATGAAGAAATGGTCAAGAATTATATTAAAGTTCAAGAAAAAATTAATTTAATTGATAACAAAACTATTAAATTTTTAAAAACACACTCAAGCTTCTATGATATCAATGGCCATAAATTTACTGATTTAAATAACACACTCGGTGTGATTTATATCGTTAGAGATCCTAGAAGTGTTGTTAAATCATTTGCCAATCACAATCAAATGTCTCTAGAGCAGGCCACAAATAAAATATTAGAATTCACAACTTTAACTGGTGAAAAAAAACATTCTTTAAATATGAAGGATCAAGTTGTGACTCACATGGGTTCTTGGTCATCAAATTATAATACTTGGAAAGAGTTTAAAAAATTAGATAGATATTTATTAATAAAATATGAAGATTTAGTTTCTGAGACAGAAAAAACTTTTTTACAGATTTTAAATTTTATTTATAAATTAGGAAAATCTAAACTTCATATAGACAGCAATAAGTTGAAAAATGCAATTAAAAGCACAACTTTCAGCGAAATGCAAAAATTAGAGAGAGAACAAGGATTTCCCGAGGCTATTAAAGATGCAGAAGGTAAAAAAATTACTTTTTTCAAGTATGGTCTTAACAAAAATGATCCAAATTCACTTCCTGAAGATTTAAAAGTTAAAATAGAAAGAAAATTAAAAAATGAAATTGAAGAGTTAGGTTATATCTAGCTTTATTATAAAATAAATTTAGAAAGATCAGTATCTTTTACTAAATTATCTAGGTTTTTATTGATATATTCTTTATTAATAATGATCTTTTCTCCAGAGCGGTCCGTAGCTGTGAAACTTATTTCATCTAAAATTTTTTCAATTATTGTGTGAAGTCTTCTAGCCCCAATATTTTCAACAGTTGCATTTACTTCAGATGCAATGTTTGCAATAGTGTCAATTCCATCATCTGAAAATTCAAGCTCTACATTTTCAGTTTTTAGGAGAGCAACATACTGCTTAATTAAACTAAAATCAGGTTCTCTTAAAATTCTCTTAAAATCATCACCAGTTAAAGCTTCTAATTCTACTCTAATTGGAAGTCTCCCTTGTAATTCTGGAAGTAAATCAGATGGTTTTGCTAATTGAAATGCTCCAGATGCAATAAATAAAATATGATCTGTTTTAATTGGACCGTGTTTAGTATTAACTGTTGTTCCTTCAATTAATGGTAACAGGTCTCTTTGAACACCTTCGCGTGAAACATCCCCACCAACTCTATCTGTTCTTGCAGAAATTTTATCTATTTCATCCAGAAAAACTATCCCATTGTTTTCAGTTGATAGTTTTGCTGCTTTAATAATTTTATCTTGTTCAATTAATTTATCTGCTTCGTCATTAATTAAAATTTCATGAGATTCTTTTACTGTCATCTTCTTCTTTTTTTCTTTATTTCCCATTGATTTACCAATCATTTCACCAATGTTAATCATACCAACGTTGGCTCCAGGCATACCAGGAATTTCGAATGATGTATTATTTGATCCAGTGTCACTCACTGATATTTCAATTTCGTTATCATCTAGATCTCCATTTCTTAGTCTTTTTCTAAAACTTTCTCTTGTTGCGAGACTTGCTTTTTTGCCAACTAACGCATCTAAAACTTTCTCTTCAGCAGATTTTTGAGCTTGAGCATGAACCTCTTTCCTCATTTTGACTTTTTCCATTCCAATAGCTATTTCAATCAAATCTCTTACAATTTGCTCAACATCTCTTCCTACATAACCTACTTCAGTAAATCTTGTGGCCTCAACTTTAACAAAAGGAGCTTCTGCCAATTTTGATAATCTTCTAGAAATTTCTGTTTTTCCAACCCCAGTTGGTCCAATCATTAAAATATTTTTTGGCAAAACTTCATTCTTCATCTCACCTGTAAGAGCCTGCCTTCGCCATCTATTTCTTAAAGCAATGGCGACAGCTTTTTTAGCTTTGTTTTGCCCTACAACAAATCTATCTAACTCTGAAACTATCTCTCTTGGAGATAGTGAACTTACTAGGGAATTTTCTTCCTTAACACTTTTATCTTTAGGAACCAAAGGAGTTACGTTTGAATTTTCCATTATATTTTTAGAACCTTAATGTTATCATTTGTAAACACACAAATTTCAGAAGCTACCTTAATTGCTTTTTTTGCAATCTCTTCGGCACTTTTATCTGTTTCCATTAAAACTTTTCCAGCAGCCAAAGCATAATTTCCGCCTGATCCTATTCCAATTACATCGCCTTCTGGCTCCAAAACATCACCTGTACCTGAAATTATATAGCTATGCTCCTTATCACCAATTGCCATTAACGCTTCTAATCTTCTTAAATATTTATCTGTTCGCCAATCTTTTGCTAACTCAACGGCAGCTCTTGATAAATTTCCCGCATGTTTTTCAATTTTAGCTTCTAATCTCTCAAATAATGTAAGTGCATCCGCAGTAGAGCCTGCAAAACCAGCTACTACGTCTCTTTTTTCAATTTTTCTTATCTTTGAAGCAGTACTTTTGACAACAGTATTTCCCATACTTACTTGCCCATCTCCAGCAACTACTACTTCATTATTTTTTCTAACTAACACAATTGTTGTCATCAATGATAAATGGTAACTATTTTTGATACTTCAAGTGTTCATACTAATATTGATATAGGCCGATTATGTATGTATACCTCTAAAAAATATATGGCTAGAAAAGGAAAAATATCCAGAAAAACTAAAGAAACCAGCATCAGTGTTGAAGTTAATATTGATGGAAAAGGTAAATACCAAATTGACACTGGTATAGGTTTCCTAGATCACATGCTTGAGCAATTATCGAAGCATTCATTAATAGATTTAAAAGTAAAAGCTAAAGGGGATACTCATATTGATCTTCACCACACTACAGAAGACACGGGTATTGCAATTGGGGAAGCTTTAAAAAAAGCTGCTAAAAAATTTGTAGGCATTAAAAGATATGCACACAGAGTGATTCCAATGGATGAAACGTTAACTAGAGTTGCTATAGATGTTTCAAACAGACCTTATTTAATTTGGAAAGTAAAATTAAAAGTCGAGAAACTTGGTGAGATGGACACAGAACTATTTAAAGAATGGTTCCAGGCATTCTCTCAATCTGCAGGTATCACAATGCATGTTGAAAATATTTATGGAGATAATAGTCACCACATTATCGAGTCTTGCTATAAAGCATTAGCAAGATCATTAAGAGAAGCATTAGAGATGGATCCTAGAAGCAAGAAAAGCATTCCATCCACTAAAGGCTCACTATAAGTTTAATGAATGTCACAATTGTTGATTATAATTCAGGTAACATAAGCTCGGTAATAAA
>Ga0181597_10002881_pt1 | contig 18308 bp, 19 predicted proteins | sample 041ome_5_FD_148647 | JGI IMG/M metagenome (GOLD analysis project Ga0181597, IMG submission 148647) | Coastal salt marsh microbial communities from the Groves Creek Marsh, Skidaway Island, Georgia - 041403US metaG (spades assembly) | ecosystem: Environmental > Aquatic > Marine > Intertidal zone... | reverse complement strand
CATAGATATTAGTTAGCTTTTGAATATTTACTTATATGATCTTCAATGACTGCAAGGATCTGATTATCTTTATTATATGGCTCTGGTACTAGAGTACTTGGAGTTTCCATCTCTTTGAATTCAATTTTAATGTCAGGCTCAATTCCGTTCCCATGAATATTCCTATCATTAGGGGTGTAATATCTTGCTGTTGTAAGTTTTAAAGCAGAGCCATCAAACATTTCTTGTATAGACTGCACAGATGCTTTACCAAAGGATTTTTCACCATATATAATTGCTCTTTTGTGGTCTTGTAGTGCGCCTGCTACAATTTCAGATGCAGATGCAGAACCTCCATTGATTAAAACATATAAAGGTATTCCTTGAAGCATATCCTCACTATTAGCAACGTATTCTAAATCAGAATTATTAGTTCTCCCTTTCGTATACACAATCTTTCCAGACTCCAAGAATAAATCAGAGATTCCAACCGCCGCTCCTAAAACGCCACCAGGGTTATTACGTAGATCAAGAATCAATGCCGACATCTTTTTATTTGTCTCTTTTCTAAGTTCATATATTGCTTTTCTTACATTTGTTGTAGAGTTTGATTGAAAGCTTGATAATCTTAAATAACCAATATCTTCATTAAAAACTTTTGTTTTTATACCTTTGGAAACAATGATCTGCCTTGTTAGCTCAAAGTCTAATGGTTGTTTCTCTTTTTCTCTTAAAACTTTAACTTTTACATTAGTTCCGGGCTCACCTCTCATCAGTTTCACTGCATCGTTGAGTGATTTATCTTTTAGTGAGACATCTTGGACTTCTATGACAAGATCACCAGATTTCAGCCCAGCTTTTTGTGCTGGCGTATCATCTATTGGAGCAATAATTTTCACGAAACCATCTTCCATAGTAATCTCAATTCCTATGCCGCCAAATCTGCCAGTCGTGCCTATTTTAAGTTCTGAGAAGTCATCTTTTGATAGATAGTCAGAGTATGGATCAAGTTTCGACACCATTCCCTCAATTGCATAATTAAATAATGTACTATCGTCTACTTCATCAACGTACTGGTCTTTAATTTTTTTATAAACATCAACAAATTGTTGGATTTTGTCAGAGGGGATTTCTGAATCATCTGCATGCAACGGCACGCTTAAATGCATGAAAATTAGAAAAAAAGCTATATTTTTAAGGTTTTCAGTAAACATTTTGATCATATTTAATAATAGCACTTTATTATTAAATTTATTATTAGTTTTAGCTAATATAGGTATATAATAATACAATGGAAAACGAGCAATTACATACCGAAGAGAAGATAGACTACTCTTCAGCTGACCAACAAAAGGATGTAGAGACCGCATCCCGATCACTTAAGGCTATGTCACATCCTCTAAGGCTAATGATACTCTGCAAGCTTGGGGAAGAAGAATTTAGTGTTCAAGATATTGTAGATAATGTCGGGACATCACAAAGTAACATATCTCAACATTTAGCTATATTAAGAGATAAAGGTATCTTGTCTGCTAGAAAAGATGCCAATAAGGTTTTCTACAAAGTAACTGACTTTAAAACACTAAAGCTCATTGATATGATGAGAGAAGTTTTCTGTTCAAAACATAATTAATCCATAGATGGGTGACTCAATGGAATTTGTCTCTAACCACCCAGTATTATCCGTCGCTCTTTTTATATTTATTTATTTAATTATTTCTTTCGAAATCAAAAACTTCACAAAAAAATATAAATCAATTAACTGTAATGACCTCGTAACTAAAATTAATGAAAACAGTGTTACTATTTTAGATACAAGAGAAAAATCAGATTTCAAAAAAGGTCATATTTCCAATGCTGTAAATTACGATGTATCATCTGGTAAGTCCATAGATGACAAGGATGTTGTAGTTTACGACAAAGATGAAATGGCAAGCGTTAGTAGTGCAGAAAAATTATCAGCTAATCAATCATTGAAAGTCTATTACTTGGAAGGCGGCGTTCAATCTTGGATTGAAAATAACTTACCTTTAGCAGAGAAAAAATGACAGACAATAAAGTTCAGTTCAACATACAAAGAATTTATCTTAAAGATTTATCTTTTGAATCACCAATGACACCTGAGGTATTCACTAATATGTCATCTACGCCTAAAGTAGGATTCAATTTTGAATCAGGCATAAAAGAAATTAACACTGATACGCATGAGCTTACTCTCACTTTTAATGTCAAAGCTGAAGTAGAAAATGAAGTGCTGTACCTAGTGGAACTTAAACAATGTGGAGTATTTACTGTTTCAATTGATGATGCAGATTTAAAGAAAAGATTTTTAAATGTCCACTGTGCAGAAATAGTTTATCCTTACGCGAGAGAAAATATTTCATCTATTATTCAGAAGGGAGGATTCCCGCCTTTATTTCTCTCTCCAATAGATTTTCATACTATCTATCAAAACGAATTAGATAAGCGAAAAAATGATTAATGCCGCATAGCTTTAGAGTCATTGGTGCTGGTGTTTGGGGATTAGCATTCTCTGATTACCTTATAAATAATGGATGTGATGTTGAGATCTTTTGTAGAGATTTTAATCGTTCTAACAAAAATCTTAATAAGTTAAAATTTCATTCTAACCTCTCAAGTTATGTACAACCTTTATCTTCCTTATCAAATTATGATTGTAATGATGCTATTAATATAATTGCTACAAACAGCAATGGCTTTTCTGATTTATTTGACACTAATAAAATATATTTTAGTGGCTTGAAAAAAATAGCCTGGTTGACTAAGGGATTAGATCATAAAACTGGGAAATTATTTAGTGAGTACCTTAATGAAAAATTTAGTGGAATAGAATTAGCACTAATATCTGGTCCATCATTTGCAGAGGATTTATGTAATGGCCTTGATATTACAATATCTTTAGCATCAAATTCTTCTAGTTTTAGCGACAAATTATTTGAATTAATTTCATCAAATTCACTGAAACTTAAACAAACTGTCCACTTAGAGGCAATAGAAATTGCAGGCTTTTTAAAAAATATAACTGCAATACTTTGTGGAATTTCAGATAATACTTTTTCTGAAAGAAAATCAGATTTGCTTATTAAAATAGCATGCGACGAAGTATTAAGTATGTATTGTTCACTCAATAATATTCAGGAAAATGATTTAAGGAACGAGATAGTAAACTCTCCTGGGTGTATTGGAGATATGAACCTTACATGTAAACAGTTAAAATCTAGAAATTATCAATTTGGTAAATCTATATCTGACAGCAGTTCTTCTATACAAGATGCATTGAACGAAATTGGAACAGTCGAGGGATATGAATGTTGTATTACTTTAATAGAAAAATCAAAAACATTTCACTCTACTATTGCTAGCACACTTTATAAAATTTTATCTCAACCAGCTAAAAGAAGTGATTATTTGTTAAAATTATTACAATCCTAAATCTTTAATTTTACGAGTAATTGTATTCCTACCAAGACCAAGTATTTTAGCAGCATCAATTTTTCTTCCTTTGCTTGCTTTTAATGCTTCTCGAAGTAAAAGCTTTTCAAGTTCTTTAGATAAGGGAGTTAAATCATGTACGTCTGATAAAACATTTTTTATATGACTGGAAAGAGACTCTTCCCATGAAGAGGTACCACCCAAATTTACATTTACAGCATCAGAAACGTTACTTTGATTATCATTTTTAATTTCATCAGGAATATCATCTGCAGTAATACTTGCTGATGGAGCCATAACTGTAATATATCGACATGTATTCTCAAGCTGTCTAATATTTCCAGGCCAGTCATAATCATTTAATATTTTCATTGCATTTTTATCTATACCTTTTTCATCACCTTTTATTTCAGCAGCACTTTTAGATAAAAAATGTTTAACTAACATAGGAATGTCCTCTTTTCTTTTTCGAAGAGGCGGTAGTTCTATCCTAAATACATTTAATCGATGATATAAATCCTCTCTAAATTTTCCTGTTTTTATGAGTTGTTCAATATTCTGGTTTGTAGCTGCAATTATTCTAACGTCAGATTTAATAGGTTTTTGTCCGCCCACTCTATAAAACTCATGACTTGATAAAACCCTAAGTAATCTAGTTTGTAATTCTGGATGCATATCTCCTATCTCATCAAGAAATAGAGTACCCCCTAAAGCTTGTTCAAATCTTCCTATTCTTTGAGATTGTGCACCTGTAAATGAACCTTTCTCGTGTCCAAAAAGTTCACTTTCAAGAAGTTCATGAGGTATTGCCGCAACATTTATTGCAATGAAAGGCTTATTGTTTCTGGAACTATTAGTATGTACAGATTGTGCAATTAATTCTTTTCCTGTACCTGATTCTCCACGGATAAGGACTGTGATATCAGTTTTTGATATCTTGCCTATGGCCTTAAATACTTCCTGCATAGATTCTGCTTTACCAACAATCTTAGATTTCGATTCTTCTAGACCCTCTTGAAGATTAGCTTTTTTTGTTTTTGTAGCTTTAATAACTAATTTTCTAATTTCATTTATATCAAATGGTTTTGTAAGGTATTCAAAAGCACCACCTTTATATGCAGATAGTGCATTATCCATGTTTGCATGAGCTGTAATTATTATTGTGGGGAGATCTGGATATTTTTCAGACACTTTGTTAAGGAACTCTAGACCAGACATACCAGGCATTTTAATGTCTGTAATTATAAGATCTGGCTTGCTAGAATTTAATGCAAGCAAAGCTTGTGACGCACTAGAGAAGGCTTCAATTTTAAATAAATCTTCTAGCGCACTAGTACAAATAGTTCTAATACTTTCTTCATCATCTATTATCCAAACATTAGTCATTATCATAACTCCTTAAGGGAAGCACGATAGTAAAAATCGTTTCTCGATGTTTGCTCGTGCATTCTATAAGACCTGCATTTTGCATTATAATAGATTGAGCTATTGTAAGCCCTAAGCCCATTCCATCCGACTTAGTTGACACCATTGGGTAAAAAATCTCCTTAAGTTTCTCTTCTTTAATTCCAGGTCCGTTGTCAATGACATCAATTTTTACAACTAATGGATATTTTTGATTACCTATAGTATAGCTGGACTCAGATCTTGTTCGTATTTCTATGCAGCCCTTAAACTCTAATGCCTGTATTGAGTTCCTAACTAGATTTATCAGTGCTTGAATTAATTGCTCTTTATTAGTGTATGCATCAGGAATACTTGGATCGTAATCTTTTTTAAAATCTATTTTTTTATTTTTTAAATCAAATTTAAATAAATCAATGACGTGTTCGGTAGCTTCATGGATATTAATATATGATTTATCTATTGATGTAGCGGGTAAGGCCATATCATTTAAAAGATTTACCAGTCTATCTGTTTCTTTTTTAATAATGTCTGTGAATTTTTTATAATCATTGTCTAAAGACTTCTCAAGTATTTGTGCAGCACCTAAAATTCCACCTAAAGGGTTTTTTATTTCATGAGATAATCCTTTAATCATCTCTCTCGTAGCCCTTTCTTGTTCAATTAAGTTTTGTTCGAGAGAAATGCTATGTAGTCTGCCTGTTTCTGATAATTCAATAAGCGTAATATTATCTTTATTAATACTTACTTGAGATATATTACAATCAACTATTTTTTCATCACCTTCAAAGTTTTTGAATTTAAAGTCCCTGATCATTTTAGAGTGGCTATCAGTGCAAACACTAGAAATATGCTGATCAAAAGATTGATGTCCAATAGATGGCTTGAGTTGAGACAATGGTGGAAAGTTACTACTTATTCCTAGTATATTTAAACCAGCAATATTAATAAAAAAGTATGAGCCATCTTTATTTAATGCAACTACTGCTGTAGACATACCCTCTAGTATCTCTAGGAGCAATTTAGAATCTAAACTAATTTTGCTTTGTAATTCCATATTTGAATACACACCGCCTTATTCAGGCGGTGTGTCTTTAGTTTATAGACTATAGTACATTTCAAACTCACAAGGGTGAGTAGATTGTCTCAATCTTTGTACTTCCTCTGTTTTAAGATCTATATACGAGTCGATCATTTTATTTGTAAAGACGTCGCCTGTATTTAGAAATTCTCTATCTTTATCAAGGGCGTCTAATGCAACCCACAGACCCTCTGCAACTGTTGGAAGCATTTTCTCTTCTTCAGCTGAAATAGAGAACAGATCTTTGTCCATTGCGGGACCCGGATCAATCTTATTTTTAATTCCATCTAGTCCAGCCATCATCATTGCAGAAAATGCTAAATATGGGTTTGCAGTAGAATCAGGGAATCTTACCTCTATACGTCTAGCTTTATCAGACATCACATAAGGTATACGGATTGATGCTGATCTGTTACGAGCAGAGTATGTAAGAATTACAGGAGCTTCAAAGCCTGGAATTAAACGTTTGTAACTATTAGTGGATGCATTTGTAAATGCATTAAGCGCACGAGCATGTTTTATTATCCCGCCAATATACCAAAGAGCTTCTTGTGACATATTCCCATATAAATCACCAGCAAAGATATTTTTTCCATCTTTAGCAAGGGACTGATGAACATGCATACCTGAGCCATTATCACCAACAACAGGCTTTGGCATGAAGGTTGCTGTTTTACCAAATGCATGTGCTACATTTTGTACAACATATTTAAACTTTTGAACTTCATCTGCTTTTTTAACAAGCGTATTGAATAGTGTTCCAATTTCACACTGACCAGCTGTTGCTACTTCATGGTGATGAACTTCACATTGGACACCTACCTCATGGAGTGTAGTAATCATAGCAGATCTACAATCCTGAAGTGCATCCACAGGCGGAACTGGGAAATAACCACCTTTGACTACAGGTCTATGACCCATATTACCATCATCATAATCCTTACCACTGTTCCAGCAGGCTTCTGTAGAATCTACTTTAAAAAAACAACTTCCAGTTTTATCTTCAAACTTAACATCATCAAATACAAAGAATTCGTTTTCAGGACCAAAGTAGGCTGTATCTGCAATGCCAGATTCTGAAAGATATTTTTCGGCTTTCTTAGCAATACCTCTAGGGTCTTTTTCATATGTTGAACCATCTTCAGGTTCAATTACATCACACGTTACATTAATCGTTGGTTCATCAAAAAACGGATCTGCAAAAGCTGTTGATGTATCAGGCATAAGTATCATGTCAGACTCATTGATATCTTTCCATCCAGCAATGGAAGATCCATCAAACATTTTTCCTTCTTCACAATCTGTAGCTATCCCTTCATCGGTGGCTGTTACAGTTACGTGTTGTTCTTTACCTTGTGTATTGGTAAATCTATAGTCTATGAATTTGGCTTCTTTTTCATCGACCAATTTCTTTATGTCATTTGCGCTCATTTTATTCCTCACTAGTGTTTTTTATTCGCACATACTCTCATGCACATATCATGCCAGCTTCACTGATAGTATATATCTACAGTATTTACTATGATAGCATAAAATGATTCATAATAGTGCAATAAATGAACATATATTGTGCAAATGAATAATAATAGTGCACTATATTATTACAGTTTGATGTTAAAAAAATGTAAAAAATATATGTCTTATCTCTTTATACAAGTATAATTTCATTATTCATAAGGAGCTAAATTGACACAACACACCATGGAAGACATTGTAGCCCTCTGTAAAAGACGAGGTTTTATATTTCAATCTTCCGAAATCTATGGCGGCCTTCAGGGCATGTATGACTATGGCCCTCTGGGCGTGGAGTTAAAAAATAATTTAAAAAGCGCCTGGTGGAAATCTATTGTTTATGACCGGGATGATGTGGAGGGTTTGGATTCGTCAATTTTAACTCACCCTGATGTTCTAAAGTTTTCTGGACACACGGATACATTTACCGACCCCATGATTGACTGTAAATCATGTAAAGCAAGATTTAGGGCAGACCAAATAGATGATAAATGTCCCAAGTGCGGTTCTCAAGATCTTACAGAGCCAAGACCATTCAATTTAATGTTTAAGACTTCTGTTGGCCCTGTTACAGATGAATCTTCATACGCATATTTAAGACCTGAAACCGCACAACAAATTTTTATTAATTTTAAAAATATAATTGATTCAACATCCAGGACACTTCCTTTTGGAATTGCTCAAATAGGAAAATCTTTCAGAAATGAAATTACGCCAAGGAACTTTATTTTTAGAGTTAGAGAATTTGAACAAATGGAATTAGAATTCTTTGTCTTACCTGGTCATGATGATCATTGGCACAAATCTTGGGTAGAAATGAGAACTAAATGGTGGATTAAACAAGGTATCCCTAAAGATAAATTGAATGTAATTGATATCACTGGCGATGATTTAGCTCACTATTCAAAAGCTACAGCTGATATTATGTATTCCTTTCCTCATGGGGATGAAGAGCTGGAGGGAATTGCAAATAGAACTGATTTTGATTTAGGTTCACATACAAAAAACCAAGGCAGCTTGAACATCAAAGCAAATGTCAAAGAAAATAATAAATCAAATTCTAGACTAGCTGTTCAAAATGAAAATAAAGAATGGATAGTGCCATACATTATAGAACCATCTGCAGGCGTTGATAGGGGAGTTTTAGCAGTTTTAAATGAGGCTTTTACAAATGAAGATCTAGGAGATGGTAAAACTCGAATCGTCTTAAAATTAAAAAAACATTTATCACCAATTAAAGCTGCTGTTATTCCATTAAAAAGAAATAACGAAAACTTAGTGAATAAAGCTCATGAGGTAAAAAGCCGTTTACAGAAATATCAGTTTGGAAGGGTTGTAGTTGAGAATACTGGAAATATTGGCAAAAGTTATAGAAAACATGACGAAGTTGGCACACCATTATGTTTAACAGTTGATTTTGATTCGCTCGAGAAGAACACTATAACTATCCGCGACAGAGATACTATGAATCAAGAATCAATATCTCTGGACAATATTGATAAATATTTTTCTGACTATTATTCCGATGCATAGTGATAAATACATTATTTTAGACAGAGATGGCGTTATCAATTATGATTCACCTTCATACATAAAAACTGCTGACGAATTGGAACCTATCCCAAAAAGTTTAGAAGCAATCTCGTTGCTATCTAAGCATGATTATAAAATCATAATAATCTCTAATCAGTCTGGTGTAAGCAGAGGAATTATAAAATATTACAATCATCTTGAAATTCATAAGAAGCTAATTGATTTATGTAAGAAACATTCTGGTAATATATTTGTTACATATTATTGTTATGATCATCCAGATCAAAAAACTCAATTTAGAAAACCTAACCCAGGAATGTATTTAGATATAGCAGAAAGGTTAAACATAAATTTATCTGAGGTATTTGCAATTGGAGATTCCCCAAGAGACATGAAAGCTGCATTATCATCTGGTTGTAATCCTTTAGGAGTGCTGACAGGTAATGGTAAAAAAATTAGTGAAGAAATGCCAAATATAGAATTATTTGACGACTTATACCATGCCACACAATTTGTTATAGAATATGATAAACAGTATATTCTTAATATTTAAATCTCTTATTTTTTGGATAAATCTTATTTTATCTGTATTACTTTTCGGCCCAATTGCCTTTTTATTTGGAATTATCTCCTATTCTATTTGTCTTTACATCAGTAAATTGTGGTGCCGGTACAATCTATTTATTCTTAAAAATATCTGTTCACTTAGCTATGAAACAAATGGTCCTGACATTAATTCACATAGCATAGTAATTTCTAGACACCAGTCTGCATGGGAAACTATATTTCTTGCTGCATATATTAAGCGTCCAATTTTTATATTAAAAAGAGAACTCTTAATGATTCCACTTTTTGGTTGGTGTTTATATTTATTGAAGAATATTTCAATAAACCGATCAGACGGAGTATCTTCTCTTAAAAAAATCATGAAAGCTTGTGACGATCATATCGACAATGACAGAACACTCATAATATTTCCTGAGGGAACAAGAGTAAATTACGGAAAAAATATTGAAATCAAAAAAGGTGTTTTAAGAATACTCGATGCATTAAAGCTTCCATCTATAATTATTAATCATAACGCAGGAAAGTTTTGGTCTAAAGACTCTTTTTTAATCAAACCAGGCACTGTTGTAATTGACACTATATCGCTTCCATACAACGCTGATCAGTTAATTTCAAAAAATAAGATTCAAGAGCATTTCTTATAATATTCTTCTAATATCCTATGGAGCTGGGTTTGGTTGAGAAGAATGAACTTGATCAATATCCTGTAGCATACTTTCTGTAATCTCTATATTTACAGAATCTATATTTTCTTTAAGTTGTTCCATAGTTGTAGCACCAATAATGTTTGATGTTACAAAAGGCCTAGTATTTACAAATGCCAATGCTAGATGAGTTAATGATAAATTGTATTTATCAGCTATCTTTAAGTATTTTTCAACAGCTCTTAAACACTCTTCATTACTATAGCGAGTAAACCAATCACCAAATAATCCTAGCCTTGAATTATTCTCTGTCTTATTAATATATTTGCCTGTGAGTTGACCAAACCCAAGAGGTGAATATGCGAGTAAACCCACATTTTCATGTTGAGAAATTTCTGCTAAACCTACTTCATAAATCCTATTTAGGAGTGAATATGGATTTTGTATGGTTACAATTCTTTCCATAGATTTTTCTTTTGCAATATTTAGATACCTACTTGTTCCCCATGGTGTTTCATTAGAAATTCCAATGTAGCGAACTCTCCCGGATTTAACTAGGTCAGTCATAGCCTCCAATGTTTCCTCTATTGGCACACCCATTTCATCTGAGTATTCATATCCCAATCTGCCAAAATAGTTTGATTTTCTCTCAGGCCAATGCACTTGATATAAATCTATGTAATCCGTTTGTAATCTTTTAAGTGAATCATCCACAGCTTGGAAAATATGTTTTTTATCAAGGCGTGAACCTCCTCTTAAGTATTCCATTCCAGGACCTGCAACTTTTGTAGCAACATAAATCTTTTCTCTATCTTTTCTTTTAGCCAACCATGTTCCAATAATCTTTTCAGTTAAACCTTGAGTCTCTTCTTTGGGTGGAATAGCATACATTTCAGCTGTATCAATTAAGTTAATGCCATTAGCAACGGCATAATCTAACTGCTCATGTGCCTCAGATTCAGTATTTTGTTCACCATAAGTCATAGTGCCAAGGCATATTATACTTACATCTAAATTAGTATTAGCAAGTTTTCTGTATTTCATTCTAAATCCTATTTTAATTTATCATAATTGTCTTGATATCTTATAATATCTTTTTCAGATATTTTTTATCCTGTTTATAATTTAATAATTTCTAATGTTTGTTTTTCAGTTTTTATTAACTTATATTTTTGTTTAAAATTAATATAAGTTGGCTCATCTAGACATATTCATTATGCGAAGTATATTTACCCAGATAAATTAATATACTAGTTAAATATTCTTGTAAATAATCTGTTATGTTTATACTATACTCACAGTCGATAAAGCCATGAGGTTCAAAAATTAATTACTTACTATATATTCAATCTTTATTTCTAAATTTTACATCATGGCTACCTGATGCCATATCAAAAAAAGAATATTTTACTCGAGATATCATAGCCGGCACTACTATAGCTATGATAATAATTCCTCAATCCATGGCCTATGCCACCCTTGCAAATCTGGATCCAGTTTATGGCCTTTACGCATCTTTTATACCGGTTGCAATCGCTGCCTTTTTTGGTTCATCAAGATATCTTGCTACAGGTCCGGTAGCAATGGTGAGCTTACTTACAGCTGTAGCTGTAACATCATTATCTTTAGGGGACACCGCCCTTTATGTACCCATCGCAATTATGTTAGCACTTAGTGTGGGAATATTTCAGATTACGCTTTCTTTAGCTAAAGCTGGAAGATTAATTGATGTGGTATTAAAAGAGCATGTGATTTTAGGGTTTACTTCTGCAGCGGCCCTAATTATAGCAAGTTCACAATTAAGCAAGGTTTTTGGTTTAAGTAAAGTATCTCTTTCAGATTTAGTTGCTATAAATGATTTTCTGGAAAGTACGCCAGTTAATTTATATGCAGTATCTATGTCGTTTATAGCGCTTATAATTTTATATATTTTTAAAAATAAACTTACAAGGTACCAATTTTTGGGCAATATAGCAGTACTCACGGCTGTAGTAGTCACTATACTATTATCAAAAAACTTTGGTTATAACGGCCCTGTCGTTGGAAGCATACCTGATGGTTTACCTAGTTTTTCATTTCACGGGTTTGATCTTAATTCTAATCTTATCTTTATGTTTGTGGTACACACAGTGATCATAAGCTTTGTCGGATTTATGGAAGCTATTGCTATAGCACGCCAACTCGAACAAAAAGAAGCAGTTAAAAATTCGAAAGGAGTTGAACTATATAAATACCCTACTCCGGTAAATTCAAATCAAGAACTGTTTGGGCAAGGATTAGGTAATATAGCATCCAGCATGTCTGGAGCATATCCAGTTTCAGGATCATTTTCTAGATCTGCAGTTAATGAATCTGTTGGTTCATACAGTCCGATATCTTCAATTACAACAGCTTTAATTGTAATGCTTACACTTCTCTATGCTACACCATTACTTTTCGACTTACCGAAATCTACACTAGGCGTAATTGTCATTTTTGCAGTTGTCCCTCTGATTAAAGTTCGCAAGATGCGCGAGCTTTTTTTAAAAGATAAGGCTAAAGGAACCGTATGCTGGATCACTTTCTTTAGCACATTGATATTTCCTATCTTGTCCATTGAGCTTTTTTCTGGAATTAATACTCATATTTGGACAGGCATCATATTTGGATTTTTATTGTCGCTCATTATAGAAAAGAAATAATTAATACTTTGTGTAAATAATATCAAAGATAAATTTATTTTTTTGTAACGCTTTTTTTTCATATTTGGTAATAGGCCTACTACCTCTATTTTTCGAGAAACTAACTTTTTTCATGCATGCTTTTTGTATTATATTTTTTGCTTGAATTGCATAGTTAATATTGTCTGATGCAAAATGAAATATTCCCTTTTTTACCAAAATACTCTCTATGATATTGAAAGTATAATTATTAAATAATCTCCTTTTCCTATGTTTCTTTTTTTGCCAAGGATCTGGAAACAACATATAAATTTCAGAAATAGTTTTTTTATCAATTTTTTCTAAAAACTCTAGCGCATCACCATAGTGAGTTAAAATATTTTTCTTGATTAATAATTGGATACCGGGCTTGTAAGCCTCTACTCCACATACCAAGTAGTTTGGGTTATTGTTGACCAAGCTGATCGTTGATTCTCCTGTGCCGAAGCCAATATCTAATATTATATTATTACTTTTGTTAAGAGTATTTAATGTTGATATACGAGGTTGTTGTACATCTCTATATCTTCTTGATCTAAATGATTTATAGAAAGTTGGTTTAATCACCAGTCACTAATCCTGATATAGGAGAAGATGGGGATGCTTTATCTTTTAATTCTATTCTTCCCGCATGAAATGCATTATAACCAGAGACAACAGCATCTTTCATAGAAGATGCCATCAATATCGGATTTCTAGCACAAGCTATTGCAGTATTCATAAGCACGCCATCACAACCAAGTTCCATTGCTATGCAAGCATCACTTGCTGTCCCAACGCCTGCGTCTACAATAATAGGAACATTTGCGTTTTCTACAATTTCAGAAATATTAAATTTATTAATTATTCCTCTTCCTGATCCAATTGCTGAGCCTAGCGGCATCACACATACACATCCTATATTTTCAAGCTCTTTAGCAATTAAAGGATCATCAGTCGTATAGACCATTACCTTAAAGTCTTTACTTACAAGCATCTCAGCAGCTTTCAGTGTTTCAATAATATTAGGAAATAGATTTTTACTTTTACTGAGAACTTCTAATTTTACTAATTTTTTACCTTCCAGTAGTTCACATGCAATTTCACAAGTACGCACAGCATCTTTGGCACTGTAACAGCCGGCAGTGTTTGGTAGTATCGTATATTCATCTGGTGAAATAACATCAAGAAGATTTTGGGAATTTTTATCTTGGCCAATATTCATTCTTCTAATTGCCACTGTTACCATTTCACATGCGCTAGACTTTACCGCAGCTTTTGTTTCTTTAAAATCTTTATATTTTCCAGTTCCAAGTATTAAACGAGATTTATATTCTTTATTATCTATTATAAGTTTTTTCATTAACCCCCGCCTATTGCTGTGATAATTTCTATTCTATCACCTTCTTTTATCAGGAATGATTTATGCTTAGATTTTGGAATAATTTGTTCATTTACTTCAACAGCAAAATATTTTTGTCGTATATTAATTTGATCTAGTAATATACTAATAGTCAATTCATCATTTAGAAGAGTAGTCTCATTATTCAATAAAATTTTCATACTTAACTCTGTATCATATTATAATCACTTATCTTAAGATAGTTTTTAGCCGGAATAGCTCAGTTGGTAGAGCATCGCATTCGTAACGCGAAGGCCAGTGGTTCGATCCCACTTTCCGGCAATTGATATATTTAAAATATGATAATTAAGAATAGTTCCATTTACAAATTGGTCTTATTAAAAATAATAAATATGCTAGCATTAGAGCAAAAGTAACTTTCATAAAATATGGATAAAATCTTAATCACTGGCGGTAATGGCTTCATAGCAACTAACTTTATAACTCTCATGCTTAAATCTGGTTATAATGTTGTAAGTATTGATAACCTGACACTTTCAACATATCTTAATTTCAAACATTCAACTATTGATTCAAAAAACTTTAAGTTTATTAAATTTGATATTATAGACAATAAAATTGGTGACTTAATTAGAGAATATAAATTTGACTACGTGATTAACTTTGCCGCAGAGTCTCATGTAGACAAATCAATACGTTCATCTAATATGTTTGTTGACACCAACATCAGAGGTACCAATAATTTGATATCAAACTGCATGAACTTACTAGAAGAAGGAGTTCTCCCTGAATCGTTTCGTTTTATCCAAATTTCTACAGATGAGGTTTATGGATCTCTAAAAAATAATGAGCCCAGTTTTTCAGAATTAACTAACCTGAACCCAACCAATCCCTACAGCGCCTCAAAGGCTTCGGCTGATTTAATGTGTTTATCATATTTTAAAACTCATAATTTCCCTGTGCTAATAACAAGATGTAGTAATAATTACGGCCCTTATCAATATCCAGAAAAATTGATACCTTTAACCATTAATCAATTAATTGCACACAAAAAAGTCCCAGTATATGGAAATGGAAAACAAATAAGAGATTGGATATTTGTAGAAGATCACTGCAATGGTATTAAAAAAGTACTTGAACATGGTTGTGTAGGGGAAATATATAATTTTGGAGGTAATTCAGAACTAAGTAATCTTGATGTTATTGGAACCATTTGTCAGTTAATTAATCCAGGAGAGAATTTGAGTGCGCATATCGAACATATTCAAGATAGACCAGGTCACGATACGAGATATTCGATTGATTCAAGTAAATCAATTAATGAACTTGAATGGAAACCTACTCATAATTTTGAAAGTGCAATCAAAGATACTGTAAGCTGGTATGTTGCAAATAAAAAATGGTCAAGCCGAATTATCAAATCAGACCATTATACTCAATGGATGGAAAATCATTATTAATATAAATAGAAAAGGAATAATACTTGCTGGTGGCAGTGGTACTAGGCTATATCCATCAACCTTGGCTACAACCAAATGTATGCTGCCAATCTATGACAAGCCTATGGTTTATTATTCAATATGCACTCTAATGTTATCAGGTGTAAGAGATATATTAATTATTTCAACACCAGAAGATAAAGATAATTTTAGCAACCTTTTAGGTGATGGAAGTAGTTGGGGCATAAACTTTTCATACGAAATACAACCAAAACCAGAGGGAATAGCCCAGGCACTGATCATAGGTGAAAAATTTCTTGATAATAATCCCTCAGTATTGATGCTTGGTGATAACATTTTTTATGGAAGCGGGTTTGCTGAAAGATTAAAAAATGCTAATAATTCTACTCATAATATATTGTTTTCATATAAAGTTCCTGACCCAAATAGATTTGGAGTCTGCTCACTTGATAACAAAAGGAAAGTAATCAGCCTAGAGGAGAAGCCAGAAAATCCATCATCAAACCTGGCAGTTACAGGCCTCTACTTTTATGATTCTAATGCTTCACATATAGCAAAAAATATCAAACCATCTCAAAGAGGCGAGTTAGAAATTACTGATGTAAATATTGAATACATGAATTCAGGTAGTTTATACAGTGATGTCCTTGGAGAGGATTTTACTTGGATAGATGCAGGAACACATCAATCTTTTATTGATGCCAGTAACTTTGTGTATGCTTTTGAAAAAAGATATGGGCAAAAGATAGCTTGCCCAGAGGAAATTGCATTCAAAAAAGGATTTATATCCGCAGAGCAATTGGAATCTCTGGGTAATAAACTTAAGAATAGTCTATATGGCCAGTACCTTCTAAACTTACTTGATTAAAAAAATATAAATATATTATTCCTAGATTAGATATTGGCCGGCCATTGTGTCAGCATACTTTTTTCTTCAAAAGATGAATATTAAAAAACTATTCGGAGTTGATTTTATATAGTCTTAAAAAATTTTTTATAAAGTAAAGGGATTAGGCCTATTAAGCTAAGATAAATTAATAAATCTATACTCACATAATTTTTTGATAGGATCAGTTCATTTAGTTCATTTCCAATGATGATTATTAATATAGTTCCAGGTAGCATTCCAATTTGGCTTATAAGATAAAATGCCCATACTTTTATTTTTGTTAACCCAAATGCGGCATTAATCATAAAAAAAGGAAAAATAGGGGCCATCCTCAATGCGAATAGGTAGTAGTTTCCATTATTATCAAGTTCATTTTTAATAATACTAATTTCTTTTTTAAATTTATTATCTATAAGGTTATAAAAAAAATATCGCGCTAATAACATAGCTAAAGTTGCACCTATAGACGATGCAAATGAAACTAGGATTATTGCTTGGTACACATCCATTATAAATCCTGCAGTTAATCCAAGAATAAGCGCAACAGGGATTGAAAATGTTGTCAGAAAAATATATACAAAAAAATAAATCACTAAAAACAAATATGTATGTTCAGAGTAATATGATATTAAAAAATTTATATTCTCAATCAAATAAGTTTCAATTAGAGTTGGGCGCGAAAAAAATAGACCTATAATGCTAACGACTATAACTAAGTATAAAATCTTTTTAATTTTCATAAATATATTTCTTTCTGTCATAATAAACTAGTTAATGAAAATTAAACAATATATAAAAAATAACCAAATTAGTATCAATAAAGACTTAAGGCTATTTTTTGATAAGTACAAAAAAAATAGCCTTATTCATAAAGCTATGTGGTATAGCGTTAACAATGGAGGTAAAAGACTTAGACCAATTATTTTCCAGGAAATGTCTAAAGGTATTGGGTTAAAAAAACGCGAATATCTTTGTGCAATGCTATCAATAGAATTAATGCATTCTTATTCATTAGTACATGATGATTTACCATCAATGGATAATGACGATTATAGGAGAGGCAAGCTTTCTACTCATAAAAAATTCAATGAAGCTCAAGCAATTTTATCTGGCAATGGTCTACTTACTCTATCATTTGAATTGTTGGCTAGTAAATATTCTTCTACACTATCAAAAGAGTTGTCTTATGTATCAGGCTCTTGTGGACTCGCAGGGGGCCAATCGATTGACCTGCTTTCACAAGCGAGTAAAACTAATCTAAATAATATATTGATTATTCATGAATTGAAAACTGCAAAGTTATTTGAATTTAGTACAGCAGCACCGTTTATGATTATTCTTGATCAGAAAAGAATGAAATTTGCAAAACGCTTTGGTCTATTATTGGGAAAAGTATTCCAAATTATTGATGATTTAATAGATGAAGATCAAGATAAAGATGCTTGTAATATTCTCAACTATATATCAAGGGAGGAAGCTCTTTCTTATTGCCATGAATATAGAAATCAAGCAAATAAATATTTAAAAAAATTAATGCTCGATAATGAAAATAGACTATTAGATATTTTTGATTATATTATTGATCAAGCAAAATAATGCCTTATACAATTATTACTGGAGCATCAGCAGGAATTGGTTACGAGACCGCAAAAGGATTAGCTAGTAAAGGACATAATCTTATCTTAGTAGCAAGAAGCTTTGAGAAGTTAAAGCAGATAAGAAAAAATCTTTTAGCTCAATACGAC